>JAABUP010002916.1_pt1 | contig 31537 bp, 35 predicted proteins | sample 5559201 | NCBI WGS metagenome assembly JAABUP01 (sample SAMN10711887, study PRJNA513373) | rock metagenome | isolation source: Antarctica rocks | place: Antarctica
TACGGACGGCGTGGCAAGAGGGCGAGGCACGCCCGACGGCGCGGTCAAAGCCTGCATCCAAGCGGGGCCGGCGGCGGCCCGATCCGTTCGCAATGGTGACCGACACGCTCCGGGAATGGTTCGAGGCTGAGCCCTGGCGATCATCGGGCGAACTTCTGGAGCGGCTCCGGGCAGAACACCCGGACAAGTTCACGGCAGGCCAGATCCGCACCCTGCAACGGCGCGTGAAGGCTTGGAGGGGCGAGGTGGCGCACAAGCTGGTGTTCGGGGACGGCGTGACCTCCGTCGACATCACAGCGGATCCAACGATCGCGGCCGTGCCGGGCTGACCATCCCGCTCAGCACTCCAGGGTTGCCCACCTCACCGCAGCCGCAAGCTTGGCATGGGCCCGTCTACGCCGTCGAGCCCTGCGCCGCCGGCGCACCGCTCCGCGGCTTCGGGGCTTGACCGCGTAGCCAGTCCCTTGCCGAGAGATGGCCGTTCCGACGAAGGGGTAGAGCGTGCTGGCAACCTTCTATGGTGTGGGAGAACTCGAAACGGCCCTGAGGCGCGCCGGCAAGGGTTATGTGCTCGGGGTCAACTCGACCCACCAGTTCAGGTCTTGGGGGACCGCTCCGCCTGTCGCCGGCACTGCCGAACAGATCGCACAAGGTTTGGACGAGGCCGCTTGGCAGCGCCTGTCGGCCGGCGATGGTACCAAGGGCGCGCGGCTGCATGACTGGGCGTACTGTGCCCTGGCCGATCTCGATGCCGCTGAATATGACGAGGACCGAACCGGCCTGTGGACACGCGGACTGCTGATCCGCCGCAACATTGCTGACGGCGATCTTGCCTTCTTCTCGACCTGGTGCCCGACCGGAACCGACATTGCCATCCTGGTCAAGATCGAAGGCCACCGCTGGGCGATCGAGGACAGCTTCGAGACGGCCAAGAACGAACTCGGCCTCGACCACAACGAGACCCGGTCTTGGCATGAGTGGCATCGCCACGTCTCGCTCGTCATGCTGGCCTTCGCAATGATGGCGGTTATCCGTCACAAGGCAAACACCCTGTCTACGTCCCCAAAAACATTGCGCCGGGTGATCCTGCAGACCCAGCGACGCCGAGCCTGATCCGCTGGTCCGTCCAGAAAATCCGGCGCATTACCAACCGGCTTGCTCAACGCAAAATCCAGCCGGCCGCAATCATCGCTTGGTCATGTTGGCGACGCGCTCACCAAGCCCAAGCAAAACGCGCTCATCTCAAGATACAACGCTACGAGCGGGGCTCGACCATCATCACCTCGAACCTCCCGTTTGAGGACTGGACATCTGTCCTGGGATCGCAGCGTCTCACCGGCGCCTTGCTCGACAGGCTCACCCACCACGTCAGCATTCTGACCATGAACGGCGACAGCTACCGCCTCAAGCAGTCCGTCGGGCGCCGCCGCACGTCGATGAGGGCGGAGCAAAACCAGGCCACCTCCGAGATCGTCGATCCCGACACCGGCGAGATCACCACCGCGTAATTCTCGCCGCACCCAATCCAGTGGCCTGGTTTTGCTCCGCTACGCTGGCCTGGAATCAGACCGCCCTTTACACGCCTTCGAGCGCGAAGACGCGATCACCGGCAAGGGCACCGGTCTTGGTATCCCTGCCGTGGTCATCGACGACGAGGTTGCCTTTGGGGGCGCAGGCGGTAGCTCCAGTCCAGGCCCTGGCACAGGGAGATCAGATCGGCGGTGCCGTAAAAACGGTCCGCCATGAGGCAGACCTTTGCTCCTTCGGGCAGCCAAGGCGCGACCGCTTCGAGCAGTTCTTTTTGAACCTCGAAGCCGATCGAACCTCCGGTGGCTTCGACCCTCCAGGCCAGCGGTAGGGCTCGATCGCCGTGCCTCAGTGCCAGCATCAAGACTTAGTGACGGTCGGACAGCTTGGATTGATCCATGATCAGAACGATCGGCCCTCCATCAGCGGACACCTGGTTCAGCTCCTCGCGTCCGAAAGGCTCCATGACCTCGTCGGGCTTGATGAGCCCGTTGGTCAATACGCGCGAGATCCATTGATAACGCATATCGGTCCGGTCCGCCTCGCGCGGAAGAGCGGCCGCCAAGTCCATCAAGTTGGCCCTATCTGGAAAACTGATGGATGGTCAGGCTTCCAAGTGTTCGTGCCGAGCTACATGAACAGCCCGCCATTGACGTGCAGCACCTGGCCAGTGATGTATTCTGCGGACCGCGAGCAAAGAAACTGGACCACCCCGGCGACATCGTCGGGCTTGCCGATCCTGCCGAGCGGTATCTTTTCGGAAAAGGCCTGCCATTCGGACGCGGAGAGGAACTGTTCGGTGCCGGCCTCCTTCTCGATCAGGCCCGGCGCGATCACGTTCACGGTAATATTGTCTCGCGCCAATTGCATGGCCAAAACCTTGCTCATCGCCTCCAGGCCGGACTTGGCCGCAGCCGAGGCCGGATAGGAGGGATAGTCCGTCCGGAAGACGTGCACGTTGTGCGTGCCGATCGCCACGACGCGGCCGCAAAGCGACTTCCGCAGGTGCGGAATTGCGGCCGTCGCCATTTCGAAAAACCCGCCCGTCACGACCCCGTAGACATAGTCGAGCTGACCGCGGGTCAGGGTTCCGAAGGGCGCGCGAGTTGGGAAACCCGCGTTCGCGATAAGGTGATCGAGTCCGCCGAAGGCCTCCACCGCACGCTCGACCAGCATGGCTCCGGTTTCGGGTCGGGACAAGTCACCCAGTACGACGAGGGCCCGCCCGCCCGCCTGCTCGATTTCGGCGGCCACGCGGCGGCAGCCGGCCTCGTTTCTCAAGGCATGGACGAGCATGCTGCAACCTGGCCGTGCGAGGCGACGGCAGATCGCCGCGCCGATGCCGCTCCCGGAGCCGGTGACAAGAACGGAAACGAGCTTCTCGGACCCAATCATTGCGCAGTTCCTTGTCGTCTCAGCACTCGTCGCTGGAGCAGTCCGGATGAAGAAGGTCTCGACCATCGATCGGTCGTTTGGGATGGCCGATGGCGTTCCAACGGAGAAGACTCGCAACAGCGAACCCGCTTCAGCCCGCACCGATTCCGCTCCGAGCAAGCCCGGCGTCTCGCCGGGCCGGGCCGCCCACCCCGCACGAAGGACAAATTAGTGAGCCAACGTCTCGAGCGTCTGGAAATCGATATCGATGCCGAGCCCCGGCGAGTCCGGCAACGATGCGCGGCCCCCGGCAATGGTAATGCCGCCGATGTAAGGGCTGACGGCCCCCAAGGAGAGGAACGAAACATGGCCCTCGCAGTCGACAGGATAAGGTGTGGAGACCGTGGCCGCGATGTGGCACACCGCCGTGTCGCCCAGCAACGTGTATGGATTGGTGTCCACGCTGACTCCGATTCCCGCCGCCTCGCACATTCCGATGATCTGTTGCGCAGGGAAGAATCCACCGACGCGGTTCAACTTGAGCACGATACGGTCGGCCGCGCCCATGCGAATCAGTTGCATCATGGCCTGGGGTGACCAGACGGACTCGTCCATGATGAGCGGGACCTTGGCGTGCGCCCGCACGAAGGCGGCGCCTTCCAGATCGGCGTAGGGAAGGGGTTGTTCGATGGAGAGGTTGTCGTAAGCCTCGAACCTTTGGAGGACCGAGACGGTCCACTTGGCGCTGCGCCAGCCCTGGTTGGCATCCGCGTCAATGTATACGTCGCGCGGAACCGCCTTGAGGGCCGCTTCCAGCTTGGCCAGTTCCGACTCCATGTTGTCGCGATTCCAGCCTTTGGCGAGCACGACGTCACCGACCTTGATCTTCAATCCCTTGAAGCCCTGATCGACGAAGTCTTTGGAGGCTTCGGCCATCTCCTCCGGCGTCTTGTGGTAGAGATTCGTCAGGAGCTGGAAGCTGGTGCGGTAGGCGCCGCCGAGCAAGGCATGCACCGGCACTCCCCTAGCTTTGCCGACAAGATCGTAAAGCGCCATGTCGACGCCGGAGCGTGCGCCACGTCCTCCCGGCATGCCGCCTCCGACGGTCGCCTCCATGATCTGATGCGCGAGCGCGAAGTTGCTTGCATCTTTGCCGCGCAGGGCCTCATCAAACAATCGGAAATGTGATTCCATCTGCTCGGCGGTCTCACCCAGGTACCAGGTCTGGCTGGCCGACTCGCCGATGCCATATGTGCCATCCACGGCGGTGATTTTTACGACGAAGCTCGGGAGGCGGCTCGGCCAAACATATTCGTCCTCGACCCATGCCTCTTTCTGCACCTTCGGATGCAGTCGAAAATACTCGATCTTGGCGATTTTCATCGAAGAACCTCGTGGTGCTGATTGGCGCCGGCCGCTCCGACCCTTCGGGCCGCCGGAAATGGCGTTCTACTCAGCCGCGACCCTGGCCTTTGCTGGTGCCTCGATGACCCTCTCGTAGAGCTTGCGAAAGGTGGCTTTTTCTTCGGAGGTCAGCGGCAGCATGGGAGCCCGGGTCTCGCCCACCGGTACGCCCGCGAGTTCGCACCCGTATTTGTTGAACTGGAGATATTTGCCGCCCTGCTCCATGAGGACGAACAGCGGCATCAGTCGGCGCATCAGGTTGCGTCCGGCATCGAGGTCACGTCGCAGGACGCAAGTCTCGTAAAGGGCCACGTGCTGGGCAGGAATGAAGTTCGACGCACCGGCCACCCAGGCGCGCACGCCCCAGGCGAAGTATTCGAAGGCCTGATCGTCGGCGCCGCAGACGAGCTGCAGCTGATCTCCGAAGTCGTTCATCAACTCGTGCATGCGGGTCATGGAGCCGCTGCTCTCCTTTATGCCGAAGATCCGCTTCCGGTCGGCTATGCCGTGCAGGAACTCCGGGCTCATGTCGACGCCCGTGCGGCCGGGGAAATTGTAGAGCAGGATCGGCAGCCCGACAGCTTCGTCGACCGCTTTGAAGTGAGCCACGAGTTCCTGCGTGGTCGGTATCGAGTAATAGGGCGCCGCCAGCATCAGGCCCTCGTAGCCGAGATCCTTCGCAAAAAGGCTGAGTTCGACGATTTCGGCAGGGCGGGAACTGTTGGTCCCAGCGATAAGCTTGGCGCGACCGCGGATGGTCTCGGCCACGAATTTCAGCACGTGCTTCCGTTCGTCGGTCGTCAGGTTGTAATATTCCCCCGTGGTGCCGCAAGGGACCACGTAGTGAACGCGGGCGCCGGTGACATAATCAAGCAGGCGTCCATATGCATTGAAATCGACCTCATCGCCGCCCGGGGTGAAGGGCGTCGCGGTCACGGTCATGATGCCTTCGACCTGATACGCAGGCATGGGTTTGCTCCGATTCTTGAAACAGGTTCCGACGATCTGCCGTTGCCTTGCGGATCCGATTCATAGGCTTGGCGACTCTGAAGGGATCGAACTACGGGCCCTCCACCCTGAGAGGTCGCTCACAGCCCGTCGGCGCCGGCAAGTCGCGCGGCTTCGGGCCGATCCGAAAGCCACGCGGTAGCGGATCATCCCGCTCCAACACGAATTGGTGGAAACCGGTCAGATAGGCTCGTCCGGCAACGCGCGGCCGGACAAAGAGAACGCCGCCGGCCCGATCCGCCGACACGGGCTCGCCCGTGAAAAACGTGCCTAGGGGGCACTCGAACTTGCGCGATTGGCCGAGGTCGAGAGCGCCGCGCGTGTGCATCACGGCTACCTGGGCGCTCGTTCCCGTTCCACAGGGCGAGCGGTCGAGCGATCCTGGCGGACAGATGATCGCCTGCTTGAAATCGCCGCTCGTCGTCTTCGACGAGGTAAAGAGGGTTTGGTAGCAGCGGTTGATGTCCGGCCGCTTCGGGTGGCGGATCTGGAGTTGCTCGTTTACGGTCGGAATGATCTTCTTCGCCGTCGTTACCATCTGCGTCTCGGTATGCGGGGCAAGCTCGAGACCGAGCGCATCCGCATCGACGAAGCAGTAAAAATCTCCGCCATAAGCCACCGTCACGGTCAGCAGCCCCAGGCCGGGCACCCCGACGACGGCGCGATCATGCAGCAGGAACGATTCCACGTTTACGAAGCTCACGGCGCCCACCCGCCCGTCGGCGACCTCGATGTCCGCTTCGACGAGGCCGGCCGGCGTTTCGATCTTGAGCCTGGTGACCGGTTCGACCGCGGCTTTCATGCCGCCTGCGACCAGGGTCGTGGCGACGCCAATCAGGCAATGCCCGCACATCGGCACGTATTCGTCTTGCTCCATGATGATGATAGAATAATCCGCCTGCCCGCTCGGCGGGGGCATGACCAGGACCGAACACATCATTCCGTGGCCGCGAGGCTCGAAGTTGAGCATGCGGCGAACGTCATCGTCGTACCGCCAAAGCCAGTCTCTTCGCTCGAGAAGGGTCTTGCCCGGCGGCATGGGAATGCCGCCGGCGATGGCTCGGGTCGAATTTCCCTCAGTGTGCGAGTCGATCGTCTGGACGAGGGGCCTGAAGGTCGTGGCCATTGTTCCCTCTCTCAGCGACCGCCGGTGACGAGCAGATCGGCACCGGTCACGTAAGATGCCTTGTCAGACAGGAGCCAAGCAACTGCTTCGGCGACTTCCTCAGCCGTGCCGGACCTCCGCATCGGGGTCGTCGGGGCGACACGGGCAAAGCGGTCCGGCATCTGAATCTCCGTATCAATCAGGCCGGGGCTGACCGAGGCGACACGGATACCCTCGGCCGCAACTTCCAGGGCGAGGCCGGTCGTCAGCGCGTTCACCGCCGCTTTAGACGCGGCATAGTGGACGTACTCTCCGGGCATCCCCATCGTCGCGGCGCGCGACGACACATTGACGATCACACCGCCCTTTCCGCCATGCCGCGTGGACAAACGTTTCACCGCTTCCCGAGCGCAAAGAAAATACGAGATCGTGTTGACCTCGAAACTCCGGCGCAGATCGCGGTCGGCGAGCGCGTCCAATCGGCCATACGCTGAGATCATGCCGGCGTTGTTCACAAGCCCCGCCACTGCTTCGAGATCAGTGTCGCACGTCTCGAATAGACGCAGCACGTCCGCTTCGACCGAGACATCGCCCTGCACCGCAATGGCTCGGCCTCCGGCCGCATGAACCTGCTCGACGACCTGCTCTGCACGTTCCGCATTGACCAGGTAATTGACGCAGATGTCCCAGCCCTCCCGTGCCGCAACCCGACAGACTGCCGCCCCGATACCGCGACTTCCGCCCGTGACGATCAGGGACCCCGGCATGATCAGGCCCGCTTGAACTGGTCGGTCGCGAAATCGGCGAGGACGGAGCGAGCCGCGTTGTGTCCCGGTGCCCCGTTCACGTCGCCGCCCGGATGCGTTCCAGCGCCGCACAGATAAAGGCCGGCGACCATATCGTTGTGGCCGGTATAGCCCGGTATCGGCCGGTTCCAGAGAACCTGGTCGGGCATCAGCTCGCTATGAAAGATTTGCCCACCTGTGATTCCGTACACTCGTTCGATGTCGGCGGGCACAAAGATCTCGCGAGCCAACACAGATGCGCGGAAGTTCGGCGCGAGTTCGGTCAGGAGATCGGTCATTCGTTCGGCCAGCTTCTCGCGCTCGGTATCAAGGTCGCCATCCTGCAACCGGTACGGAAAGTGATGGCACCAGAGGGACAGGGTGTGCTTGCCTTCCGGGGCGACGGACGGGTCTGTCGCCGATTGGATGATCATCTGGCTGAACGGCCGCGTCGACGGAACTCCGTGCTTCGCTTCATCCCACGCATCTTCATAATAATCCAGGGATGGCGCGATCATGATCCCGCCGCAGTGCTGGGGCCCGAGTGACGTGCCGGGCAGCGCTCTGAAGTCGGGAAGTTCCGCGAGAGCGAAGTTGATCTTCGCTCCGCTTCCGAAGGTCCGTAGCCGGGCAACCTTCTTGCGGACGCCCTCTTCAACCGCGTCCTTGGGCGCGAGGCGAAGCAGCGTCGTCTTGGGGTCGGCATTGGAAAGCACGACGTCGGCGGCGATTTCATCGCCGTTCTCAAGCACCACGCCGCGGACTCGGCCTCTGGAGAAAAGAAACTGCGCCACCGGCGATTGAACGCGAATCTCGCCCCCCGAGCTGCGAACCGACGCCGCCAAAGCGTCCGTGATCGAGCCCATGCCGCCGGTGACGACCGCCCAGCAACCGAACCGCCCTCCGAGTTCCGAGGCCGCGTGGTAGAACTTCGAAAAGGCCGTTCCGGGTGCGCGCGGGCTCGCCGCCGATCCCGACATTGCACCATAGGCCATCGGTCCTTTGACGTAATCGGACGAGAAGAACCGATCGAGATAATCCCCGACGCTGGCGAACAAGGCGCAATTCAGCATGTCGGGACCGTCGGGACCGCTGAATGCAGAGGCGAACTTCGAGATCGACGGCTGCGACTGCAGCATGAATTCGTTGACGACCCGAGCGATCCGGGTCGTGTATTCGTCGAACTCCGCAAATGCCGCTGCGTCGCGCGGCGCTATTTGGTCGATGCTCTGCATCGTCCGGCGAGCGTCGGAATAGTAGAAGACGTGCTTACCGTCTAAAAAGGGGACGAAGATCTCCGGCTCACGCAGATGATATTTCAGCCCATGTCGCTCGAGGCCGAGGTCCTCGATGATGCGCTGCCGAAGCATGCCGAGCACCTGAGCCGCCGCGGAGACCTTGAAGCCCGGAATGAGTTCGCGGGTGATGCAAGCGCCTCCGATTCGGTCGTTGCGCTCCAGCACCAAGGTGGACAGACCGTTCTTGGCGAGGTAGGCGGCGGCAACGAGTCCATTGTGTCCGGCTCCAACCACGATCGCGTGGTGTTTGCGCATCTTCATCCCTTCAGATTCGATACGTGCGGCGCCGCTCGGGGAGGATTCCTTCCGGGCGGAACATGGTCACAAACATGATCAGCAGGCCAATGGTCACGAGGCGGAGGGCGGCCAACGTGTCCGCCGGAATGGCGACGAATCCGGTCAGGAAGCGAGTTCCGGTATAGAAGGCCTGAATGACGACCGTGCCGAGAACCACGCCCCAAACGTTGCCCCGACCGCCCACGACGATCATCGCCCAGATCACGAAAGTTTCGATGGGCTTCGCATCGTCCGGGCTCATGTAACGCTGCATCAGCGCGTAATAGGCGCCCGCCAAGCCGCCGATCGCACCTCCAAGCGCCATCGTTTCCATCTTGAACAGCAGCACGTTCTTGCCCAGCGCCATCGGCAACCGGTCGCCCTCGCGGATCAGCCGGATGGTGCGACCGAAAGGCGAGGCGATCAGCACACGCACGAGAACGAGCACGACGACGGCGGAACCGGCGATGATCCATGAAAGATTGTCGACCGTCGACAACACCGAAATCCCATTGGCACCGCCAGTCAACCATCGTTCGTTGAGTGCAATGATCCGGACGATTTCCGCGAGAGACAGGGACAAGATGCCCCAGTAGGTTCCACTCATATTGCGCACGGAAACGGACATGAGCAGTCCGCACAGGACACCGGAAAGGATGCCCCAGCAAGCCGCGACCACCGGGCCCGAGCCCACCGCCAGCGCGATGGCCGCGGCGTAGGCGCCGACCGTCAGGAACACGACCTGCCCGAAGTTCATGACCCCGCAATTTCCGACCTGAAGATCGAGGCTGATCGCCAGCATCAACGAGATGCTGGTGATGCCCATGAGGTAGATGCCGAAGTCGGCGAGTTGGCTCATGCACTGCCCTTTTCTCAGGCGAGTTCGCGCCGCATGAGCCCGCTCGGGCGCAGCAAAAGGATCAGAACGACGGTGGCGTAAACGATCGCCGGCTTGTAATCGGCTGGAATGCGCAGGTTTCCGACGATGTCATGGCCGGAGACCCAGTTCACGACCGCTCCGAGATTGAGCGATACCCCGAAATTCAGCGCAAAGCCGACGACGAGCGCGCCAAGAAGCGCGCCGTAAACCGAGCCGACACCGCCGATCAATACGACGCAGAAGATCGGAATGACGAGGTTGAAGCCGAGGTCGGGGACGAGTTGGGTGTCCCAAGCCACGAGCGTTCCACCGAGCGCGGCAAAGGCGGTTCCAAGAAACCACACCCAGGCGATCACGCCCTCGGTATCCACGCCGCTCGCCTGGGCAAGCTCCGCATTGGTTGAGGTGGCCCGCATCGCCTTACCAATCCTCGTGTATTGCAGGAGGATGTGGAAGGCGAGAATCGCTGCAATGACGATCGCCAGGATCCAAACCTGTTGACGGGTGATGAAGGCTCCCATGACCTTCATGCCCGGCGCGATGCCGAAAGTGAAGCGAAGGAACCGCGGACCGAAAATCGCCTGTACCGAATAGCGGATCGCGATCGCGAGCCCCAAAGATGCGATCATCGGCCCTACGTCATCGGACTTCCGGAAGACCCGGAACACCAGTCGGTCGATCAGGATGCCCCCGAGCCCCATGACGAGCACGGCCGCGACCATCGCGAGGCCGAAGCTCACGCCGAGCTGCACGTTTAAAACCCAGGCCAGGTAGGCTCCCGCCACCGCAGTCTCGACATGTGCGAAATTCGCGAACTTCAGCAATGAGAACGTTAGCGTCAACCCCACCGCAATGATGCCGAGTTCTGACGCGGTGATGAGGCTGTTGATGAGGACCTGGGCGAAGTTCATCGGCGCTGGGCTGGTTTTGATCGGAGCGATGGCAAGTCGCACAACTCAGGCGCGCTCACTTCATCGCGGCTTGTAGTTCGGGTATAGCTTATGATTATCTACTTCGCTGGGGGCCTGCTGAAGAGGAATGCCCTGGTCATCGCTGTAACGGAAGATGACGATGTTCTCCGCTCCCTTCGACAGGGGAATCATCTTGCCGCCCTTGAAGATCAGCTTCTCGTATTGATCCGAGGCTTGCATCCCCCATTTGTTGAAACCCTTGTCGCCATTCCCCGAAACCCCGAGATAATGGTACGCTGCGGGCCACATCGCATCCCGGATCTTTTTGCGATCGAGGCTGTTCGCCAGGTTGATGGCGATGCCAACGATCCACACGGCGTCGTAGAAAGGCGGCCCGCCCCATGCGTCCGTGTAGAGGTGCCGGAATTTGTCCTGGAACTTCTCATTGAACGCCTCGGCCCGGATGCCGCCGGTGATATAACTCAGGCCCTTGATGCCCTCGTTCAGGTTCGGCTCCAAAGTCCCATATTCGCCGGGATTGTAACCATAGGTATTACTGAAGTCGCCCATGCCGAGTTCGACGAGTTGGCGCTGGATGATGGGGGCGTCGCTGTCGTAGATATCCGTCAGGATCGCATCGGCCCCGCTGTTCACGACCTGCTGCAGCTCGCTCCGAAAATCGGTGGCGCCGGACTGGTAAAGCAGCGCGGGGAGCCACTCGAGCCCGAGTTCCTTGGCTCGCTTCTCGCTCACCTTGGCACGATCCTGGCCGATCGGATTATTCTGGAAAATGCCGGTGAGTTTCTTCGCCGTGGGCCGGTCGGCCTTGACGAAGTCCACGAGTGCCACGGCCTGCTCTGCAATGCCCGCCGTGTTGAAAACGTAAGGTCCGACCGACTTCAAATCGTTCGTCGTCGCGTCCGTGACCCAAACCACGCCTTTTTGGTTAAGCAACTGACCGACCGGCAAGGCGATCGAACTCTGGTAAGCCCCGACGCACGCGGCCACGTTGTCGACATCGGCCAGTTTGTTCGCGGCTTCGACGCCTGATTTCGGTCGACCTTCGTCATCCTCGGCGATCAGCTTGATCGGCCGGCCGAGCACGCCGCCCGCGGCATTGACCTCGTCCATTGCGATCTGCATCGCACGGTAGCTGTCGTTGCCGGCAACGGCGGCCGCACCCGTCAGGCCGATGATTACGCCGATCTTTACTGGATCGGCCGTCTGCGCTTCAGCTCTCGTTGCGAGCGGCAATGCGGTTGTGACACACGCGGCTCCAGCGACCTTCAGCAACGAACGACGCGCAACCGCTTTGTTCGCAGTAGTCATTGATGGCCCTTTCTCAAGGAGCAGCAGGCAGGCCGGGCGCTTGTCGCACTGTCAAGCTTTCCTTGATCATAGCCGGTAAGAAAGAGCTGTCAATTGGATTCACGACATTTGGTCGACAAATTGGAGCGCTGTTTTTTGCGACTCACTCGGGAGTTCGGGCGCCGAGATAGGCGCTCCGAATCCGCTCATCCGAAGCAATGGCCGCGGCAGGACCTTCGAACGCAATGCGGCCCGTTACGAGCACGTAGGCGCGATCCGAAATCGCTAGTGCCCGATGAACGTCCTGCTCCACGACGACGACCGCGGCGCCGGTTGCCGCGATCGCTCGAACATGCTGGAACACCTCGTCGGCGCGAATTGGCGACAAGCCGGCCGATGGCTCGTCCAGGAAGACGAGCGAGGGCGAGACGATGAGAGCACGAGCCATGGCGAGGAGCTGTCGCTCTCCGCCGGAGAGCGTCCCGGCCGGTTGCCACCGGCGCTCCGCCAGCAGCGGAAATAGCCCGAACATCCGATCTATTGCGGCTTTCCGCTCCCTCCGAGGAAGGCGGTAGCCGCCGATCTCCAAGTTCTCGGCAATTGTGAGTGGCTTGAAGGTATTTAAGAGTTGTGGAACGTAACCGATTCCGAGGGCTGCGCGTTCGGTCGGTCTCAATTTCTGAAGCCCTTTGTCGCGAAACCGGATCTCACCCTTGGTGACCCGGACATAACCGAGGATCGATTTCACCAACGTCGTCTTGCCGCAGCCGTTTGGGCCGAGGATCGTGACTATCTCGCCGGCCGAGCACTCGAAATCAATGCCGTGGATAATTTCGTCCGCACCATACGAACAGTGAAGCGCTCTCGTACAAAGCAGAGGGATCATTCGTTCACCGCGCGGCCACCGCCGAGGTAGGACGTGAGAACGCGCTCGTCCGACTGTATCATCTCAGGGCTCCCCTGCGCGATCAGAACGCCAGCATCCAAGACATAGACCTGCTCGCAGATTTCACTGACCACCTGCATATTGTGCTCGACGATCAGAAGAGTGATGCCTTCATCGTGCTGCATGATCTTAAGAGCGTCGATGATCAGGTTGATTAGGGACGGATTGACGCCGGCCGTCGGCTCGTCCAGCAGAGACATTTTCGGCTTCGCCATCAAAATGCGCCCAAGATCCATCAACTTCCTTTGCCCTCCCGAAAGATTGCCGACGTATTCGTTGGCCACATGGATCAGCCCCAGAAGCTTGAGCACCTCTTTCGCGCGGGACAGATTTTCACGCTCGACGTTGAGGAGGCGCCGCAGTCTCAGTACGGCCTCGAGGAGATTTGCCTCAACCTGGTTTTGCGCCGAGGCCAACAGGTTCTCGAGCGCCGTCATGCGCTGACCACCTTCCGAGAGCTGGAATGTGCGGATCAGCCCGAGATCGGCAATCCCATTCGGCGGTTGACGGTGGATGGGAGAGCCTTGGAAGGTGACGGCCCCGGCGTTCGCCCGCTGAAAGCCGCTGATGATGTCGAACAGCGTACTTTTTCCCGACCCGTTCGGTCCGATCAGCCCAACAGTCTGGCCCTCCATCACCCGTAAACTGACATCCTGCAAGGCCTTGAGCCCAGCAAAGGACTTTGAAACCGAGTCGACATGGAGCATCACCTTCGGCTCCTTCCGTGCCGTTGCAAGGGTGCCGGGTGGGGCGTTCGGCATGGCTTCAGCTCCAGAGAAGGTACGTTCGTAGGGAATGGAATCCACCTCGGCCACGGCCGCCGCAAGACTGTCAGTCACGGTGATGCGGCCGAGCGTCGCCTGCTGGGCGGCCGCGTCGCCACACAGCGCCGCCGAGCCCGTGACCATTTCGGCGAAGCGGGCAGGCAGGGCGGCGCGGCCTCAGAAAGGGTATCATAGACCGTCATCGGAAACCCCGCGCGGGCGTAGACGAACGCCCAGGAGCGGCCGATGATTCCACCGCCGACAACGGCGGTACTCTCAATGGACATGGTGAGCGACCTCAGCGCAAAGGAGAGAAGGCGGTAGGCTGCAGGATTCGATTGACCTGCAGGTGTATGAGGTCGGTCACCTTGTCGAGATAGGCCTGCAAGCGCGGGTCGGCCAACATCCTGGCGCGGCGCACCTGGCGTTCCTCCAAGGTCTCGTAGGACCACCAGTCCACTACATGGTTGAGTTCGCCAATCTCGCTCGTGAAATAGCCGTGGAAGGTGCCGAGGTAGTCGAGCTGGATCTCCAGGCCATGCGCGCGATAGGTCTCGACGAAGGTGGCCAGCTTGCGAGGCTTGAGCGTGTAATCGCGTTCCTCGATCGATCATGATCGGGCTCTTTGCGGCGTCGTTGCCAGAAACCGTTTGACCCGCTCGGCGAATGGCAGAGGATCGGTACGCGGGTGGAAGTGGGCGCCCTCGAGCTCGGCATAGGCCGCATGCGGCACCAAAGCCTTCAGCCGGCGGGCGTGGTGGATCGGGATCAGCGCATCGTCTCGCGCCCCGATGATCAAGGTGGGCTGCCGCAGGCGGCCGAGGTCGGCCGCGCGGTCGAAATCGAGCAGCATGCGGACTCGGGCGGCTGTCACGGGGAGCGGCGCCAGGGCCGTCGCGGCCGACGCCACTGCCGTGCCGAGTTCGGCCTCGTGGGCATCGAGGTAGACGGGATCGTAGCCGAGGACGTGGGTGAGCAGCTGGTAGGCCTCGGCCAACCCCGCGTCGAGCAGGGAGGCGCGCGCCTCGAAGGCGGCCCGGAAGCGGGCATCGGGGCGGTCCCAGCTGCCGCTGATGACGAGCGAGCGGGCACGGTCGGGCGCATCGAGCCCGAGCGTCTGCACGATGGCGCCGCCGGTCGAATGGCCGACGAGATGCGCGGCCGCGATCCCTTCGGCATCCATGATGGCGAGCACGTCCTGGCTGATGCCGGCGATCGTGTAGGGCCCGTCCGGCCGATCGCTGCGGCCGGCGCCGCGATGGTCGACCACGAGCACGTCGAAACGGTCCTGCAGAGCCGCCATGACACCGGCCCAGAACCGGCCATCGCCACCGAGACCGGGAATGAGCACGACCGCCGGTCCGGCGCCGGTCCTCTCGTAGTAGAGGCTGCAGCCATCGGCGGCCCTAAGAGTGGCCATAGCGGTCGTCCTCAGGCCGATTCGGGCCAGGTGTCTCCTAGCCTGAATCCCAGCGGGAACGGGTCCGTCGGATCGAGCACGTATTGATGGAAGGCGGTGATCCAGCCCTTGCCCGTAATGGTGGGAAGAATCGCGGGCTTGCCGCCGAGCGTCGTGGTGCCGCGTATGCGCCCGATGAATTCCGTGCCGATCAGGCTCTCGTGGATGAAGGCCTCGCCCTCGGCGAGCTGGCCGCGGGCATGCAGCACGGCCAGCCGCGCGCTCGTGCCAGTGCCGCAGGGCGAGCGGTCGTGCCGACCTGGCGAGACAATCACCGTGTTGCGGGACCGCTTGCCTTCGGGGGTGGTGTGGAGCGGTCCGGCGAACAGGGTCTGGTTGATGGTGTGGATCTCGGGATTCTCGGGATGCACGCAGGGGATCTGCATCGCCGCGGCACGCTTGATGCGCTCGCCCACCTCGACCAGCTTCGCGGCCTCCGCTTTCTCGAGCTTGAAACCGAGGCTTTCGGCGTCGACGATGCAGTAGATCATCCCGCCGTAGGCCACATCGACCTTGATGCGCCCGAGGCCCGGCACTTCGACCTCGCCGTCGAGGACGAACACGAAGCCGGGCACGTTGTCGAAGGTGACGCTGACGCATTTGCCGTCCCGGCATTCGGCCGTCACGGGCACGAGCCCGGCCGGTGCCTCCAGGGTCAGCCTGGTGACGGGCTCCTGCATGGGGATCATGCCGGTTTCGAGCAGCGCCGTGACGGTGCAGATTGTGTTCGTGCCCGACATCGGCACGTAGTAGTCGGCCTCGATTATCACGAAGCCCGCGTCGGCCTCGGGTCTGGTTGGTGGGAGGACCAGATTGACGCACTGGTTCACCTTGCCACGCGGCTCGTTGAGGAGAAACTGCCGGAGATCGTCGGCATTCTTCTCCACATATTGCATCTTTTGGAACATGGTCTTGCCTGGCACGTCGCGGACGCCGCCGGTGATGACCTCGTTGAGTTCGCCGCAGGCATGAGCGCCGACGACGGTGATCATTCGGGAAAAGCGCATCAGGAAGCTCTCAAGCGATGGACTGGGGAGACGGGTTGGCGGGCGAGTTCGTCGAGCAGGGCGATCAGCCGTTCGGGCGTGGGACAGGCCCATACCCCGACCGCTTCGATTTCGCCCGCCACGTCGACAGGGAGACCGGAATTGCTGTCGTCGGGCACCTGGTTGAGACGCCCGCCCATGCAGACCGGCAGGGATGCGCCGGCCGCGGCCAGCGCGTCGCTGACCGCACGGGCATAGCGGAGCGCAATGCCGTTGTAGGTGCTGACCGCCACGACGTCGGCGCCGCCCGCGAGCGCTCGTCCGACGATGTCGGCCGGATCGGCCGAAACACCCCCGTCGATGGAGACGAGGCCGAGGTCGGCGAGCACCTGATCGATCAGCATCTTGCCATGCTCGTGCACGTCGCTCGTTCCGACGCATACCCGCAGGCCGCTCGCCCGCAGCCGCTCGCGGATCGCCGGGGGGGTTCCGGCCACCCAGCCCGCCGCCTCGCGGCGAAGATCCTCCACCCATTCGGCCGGGACGACGGCGCGGCGGCCGGCCCAGGCTTCTGGGTGCGCCTCGCCGGGGCCGAACAGCGCCTCAAGCCGCCGCGGGCCGATCCGACGCAGCGCGATCATCAGGGCCGCGGCATCGTTCGTGTCGACGCCATGTTCGCCCAGCCCGCGCAGCACCCTTTCTGCGAAGCGTCGCGCTCCCGCGACCAGCGCCGCTGCGTCGCGGTCTACCTCTGCGAAGGAGACCAGCGGCAGTGACGCCGAGGCATGCTCCACGAGGCGCGCCGCGAACGTCTGCGCCTCTATGATCTCGTCGGTATCTGGTATGCGCTCGTTCTCGGTGACCGGTACGGGATTGATGGCGTGGCCGGTATGTTGCCGGCGCAGGGCCCAGATATCGGCCTGCAGATAGCTCGCGAGGCTTGCGAAATTGCCACCGGGCGTCGAGCGGTAGCTGACCGTGTTGCCGAAGATCATGGTGCCCGGCCCGTCGGTGATGGCGGCGAGCGCGCGGTGGAAGGCGAGCCGCATGGCCGGCGCCGTGAAATGGTGGCCGAAGCAGTGGCTCGTCCGGGCGCCGATCAGCGTCTCGACAATGTGCCGCTCGATCAGCACCATGCCGAGCGTGGCGCTCATGTCGGCGAACAGGCCGGCGAATCCGTCGTCGAGGTTGGAATGGACCAGCACCTCCACGTCCTGTGCGGCGATCAGGCCCAGCGCCCTGACGGTGGCCTCTGTCGTGGCGACATCGTCGTCCCAGTCAGGCAGGCGGAAGGTGAAATACTGGCCGAGGTTGCCGATGGCGGTCGCTCCTGCCGCCAGGGCGTACTTGGCATTGTCGAGGGCGCCGGGGAGTCCCAGCATGAAATCGCCGAAATGGGCCGCGGCCGGAGCGGCGCTGGTGATGCGCGCGAAGTCCTCCGGCCCGTCGAGCACGATCCCGGTGCCGCGTCCCCGCCCGGCCCGAAGGGATGCGGGATAACCCATCGACCAATCGAGGGTTATGCCGAAGCGGTCCACTCCCACGCCGCGCCTGCGGCAGGTCTCGTGCACCTCGGCGATGGCCACGACGGTACGCTCCACGCTGCGGAACCCGATATGTGCGTGCTGCATCATGCGCCCGCCCGCCGCCGCGGCGCGCTTATACTCGGCCTCGCAGGTGACGCCCGCCTGATCGAGGAACGGGGTCCGTCCGACCCGCCAGTCCGGCCCGAGCGCCCGTCCTTCGGCCAGCAGTTCGCGTCCGGGCCGCAGGGCGGGCGGGACGAGGGCGGCTCCGACCGGTAGGGGGGCGGGGTCAGGCAAGCGGAAACCCCAGGGCCAGCGGCTCGCGCGAGTCGACCAGAATCGTATTGTTGAGGATTTCGTCGGCGCCCATGCCGTCGAGCCCGCTCCAGTTCCGCTGCGCCTCGACGATGGCGTAGAAGTTGCCGCCGTAGGAAACATCGACCACCAGTTCTCCGAGCCCGGCGACCCTGACCGGCACCTCCGCCGCATGGAGGTAGCTCGGGATATTGAACAGCCGCACCTTGTCGACAGGGCGGCCGTTGCGGTCGTAGACGACCTCGACCCGTCCCGCCGGAACCTCTAGGGCCAGCCTTCCCTCGATCCGTGGGGTCACAAGTCCCTCTTCGAGCGCCACCACTACGGTGCCGATCGTGCCGTGTCCGCACATCGGAAGGCAGCCGCTGACCTCGATGAACAGGACGCCCAGGTCGCAGTCCGGTCGGGACGGCGGATACAGGATCGAGCCTGACATCACGTCATGGCCGCGCGGCTCGAACATCAGCGCGTGGCGGACCCAATCGTGCTCGGCCAGGAACAACTGGCGCTTCTCGGCCATCGACACGGTCGGGAGGATCGGGCCGCCGCCGGCGACGACGCGGACGGGATTGCCGCAGGTGTGGGCGTCGATGCAGAAGAAACGATGAGGGTCGGTGGGAGCCGGCATATCAGTTGAACCGTTTGATGGAGAAGGGCGCGAGGTCGATCGGCGGCGTGCGACCCCCCACAAGGTCCGCCACGAGGCGGCCCGTGGTCGGGCCGAGCGTGAGCCCGAGGTGGCCATGACCGAAGGCATAAAATACGTAGGGCTGCCGGGGCGATTTGCCGATCACGGGCAGGCTGTCGGGCGTGGTGGGCCGGTGGCCCATCCAGCGCTGGGCGTTGCGGGCGTCGAGGTCGGGAAGGTATCGGCGCGCCAGTGTCACCAGGGCGTCACTCCGCCGCCAGTTCGGGGCGGCCTCGAGACCCGCGAATTCTGCGGCCCCGCCGATGCGTAGGCCGATCTCCAGCGGGGTCGCCACGAACTGGCGCTCCGCGAAGATGATTTCGCGCCGTAGTTGTAAGCCCGGCGAGGGCAGCGTCGCATTGTAGCCGCGCTCGCTCTCGATCAGCACCCTGTCGCCGGCCGCCCGCGCGAGCCGTCCGGACCAGGCGCCGGCCGCGACCACGAGGCGGTCGAAAGGCAGCCGCTCGCCTGTCGCGGTAATGACGGCGCCCCCGTCGATTCCAGTTGCCTCCTGCCGCAGGAAGCGGACGCCCCGCGCCTCGAGAACCTGGCGCAGCCGGTCGACGATGCGCTTCGGGTCGTCGACATGCGACCATTGCGGCGTGACGACGGCGCGCGCGACCACCGGGGCGAGGGCCGGCTCGAGCCGGCGTGCCTGGTCGGCGCTGATCGCCTCGACTTCGATGCCATGACGTCGGCGCAGTGCATGGGGGGCCGCGTCCCGGTTGAACCCGGCCTCGGTCTCGTAGACCCACAGGGCACCCACGCGGTGAAGGTCGCCCGAAAGCCCCAGTTCGTCGAGCAGTGGCAGTATGTCGTCGTAGACGGGCGCCAGGAGGCCGGCGAGCGCGGCTGCGATCCGGGCGGTCTCGGCGGGCGTACCGCTGCGGAGGAACCGTCGCAGCCAGGGCAGCAGCCGGGGCAGGTGGGCCGGGCGAAGCGACAGGGGGCCGAGCGGGTCTGCGAGCCAGCGCGGCACTTGCCAGATCAGGCCAGGCGCGGCTGCGGGCAGGATCTCGGTGATGCCGAGCCCGCCCGCATTGCCGAAGGATGCCTTGTCGCCGGCCGGATCGCGGTCAAGGACCGTAACGGCATGGCCGTCGCGGCACATCGCCCGGGCGCAACTCAGGCCCACGATCCCAGCCCCGATCACGAGCACATGCGGCGCCCCGCTCATCGCATTACCGGTTCGAGCAGCCGCCGGACGGCGGCGGCGAGGCTGGCGGCCGTGAGGGCCGAGGTCTTGGGGTTGCCGGGCGCGGGGTGGTTGGCGAACCGCATAAAGGCTGTGCCCAGGGCACTCTCGACCTCGATCTCGTGGGTGTTCAACGCAACGCCGGGGTCGGCCACCACGCGGACGGTGACCGGCGCGGGGCCCGCGGCCAGCGCCACGGTGAGGCCCGCATTGAGGTTGCGCGGATAAAGCTTAGCCGCCTCGGCGGGCGTACCCTCGAACAGGACGATCTCGCCCGGCAAGCGGGCGGGGTCGTGGCCCGCCTCGGCGAGCTCGGCACGCCAGGCCGCGGGCGGCTTGCGGGAGGTGTAGCGCACCACGGCATCCGCGGTGTACCGGAGGGCGGAGAGGTAGTCGAGGCCGCCCACGGCGCCGGCAGGCAGGACGAGGCGGCTTTTGCCGGCCCGGGCCGCCGCCTCGAGCCGGGCGAAAAGCACGGGGTCGCCGAGCGCGCCGGTCGAGGCCGCGACCAGGGGAATGCCGGCCGCTAGGACATCCTGCGCCGCCCGATCGAGCGCGGCCTGTCCGGCCGCCTCGACCACGACGGCGGGGCGAAGCGCGACCAGCGCCGCCACGCTCTCGACGACGGTCGTGCCGGATGGCACCTCGTTCCGCGAGGCCGAGCCCGGGCGAAGTACCAGCGTGACCCTATGTCCCTCGCGGCTCAGCCGGCGGTGGAGATCGCGCCCGATGGCCCCGAACCCGATAATCCCGATGTGCACGGCCGTCGGCATCTGGACCTCACCAGGCCGTGTAGCCGCCGTCGATGGTCATTGTGCTGCCGGTGGCGAAGGAGGCCTCGTCCGACGCGAGCCAAAGGATCGCGGTGGCGATCTCGATTGGCTCGCCCCACCGGTTGGTCGGCGCACGCGCCTTGAGGCGGGCCTTGAAGCCCTCCGGATCCTCGTGGGTTGCTACCATCTTGTCGTAGTAGCTCGACCAGATCACGCCAGGCGCCACGCTGTTGACCCGGATGTTGTCGCCCGCATGGTCGAGCGCCATGGCGCGCGTGAGCGCGGCCACGGCGCCTTTGGAGGCCACATAGGCGGCGCGGTCCGGGATGCCCACGAGCGCGATTGTCGAGGCGGCGTTCACGATGGCGCCGCCGCCCTGTGCTGCCATATGGGGCACGGCATGTTTCGAGCACAGGAAGACGCCGTTCACGTTCACCGCCATCAGGGCGTTCCAGTCGTCTTCCTCGGTCGTCACTACGCTGCCCCGGATGCCATAGCCCGCGTTGTTGATCAGGATGTCGAGGCGACCGTGGCGCGCCACGGTCTCGTTCATCATGGCCTTCACTTCGGCGCCCTTGCTGACGTCGACCCTATAGGCGGAAGCCCGCTCGCCGAGGCTGTCGGCGACGTCGGCGGCCGCCTCGCCATCAAGGTCGGCCACCACCACGGTCGCGCCCTCGCGAACGAAGAGCTCGGCCGTCGCCCGACCGATGCCGGCCGCCGCGCCGGTGATGAGGGCGATCTTGTTGTTCAGGCGCATGATGGTCTGGCTCTCAGGGCTGCCGCTGGTCGGGAGGCTGTACCGCGAAGACGGTGTTCCGCTCGATCTCCTGCACGTTGTCGGGACGCGCGAAGGGCTCCGGCGCGGGTTGGCCATCCTGACGCGGACGACCGATCAGGCGGAAGAAGTCCTCAAGCCCGTTCGGCACGATCAGCCACACCCAGGACAGAGTCTCTCGGCCCTCGTTGATGAACATGTGGCGGCGATTCTTGCCAATGAACAAGGCCGAGCCGGGACACATCGCATGGCTCTCGCCGTCGATCACGGCCCGACCTTCCCCGGCGAGGACAAAGATCACCTCCTCATTGCGATCGTGCGCATGTTCGCGGACGTGGCTGCCCACCGCCACCGTCTGGGTGCCGAGCCCGATGGGATGATCCATCGCGACCCGATGGGGCGCGAAGATCACATTGATGAAGCCGTTGGCGGGCACCGGTTGCCAATAGCTCTCCGCGGCTCCCGGCTGCACCACGAGGACCTCGCCCCGCACTCCTTCGGGACGCCGGTCGGTTTGGCCTGCGATCATACTCACGATGCCCTCCAAACTGGATACAGTTTCGATGCTAAGGCAGGGGCCCTCCGCGAAGGAAGCCTAAAATGTAGGCATCTTGGGCGGAGAACGGCGAAAGAATCGAGTTGAAGACGCTTCAGGCTTCGGTATCGTATCCAATATGACCAAGGTTGCCGAGCGTCGCACGTCGCTTACCGAGCAGATCACCGGCGAGTTGCGCCGCCGCATCCTCAATGGCCAGCTCGCCGAAGGGACGATGCTGCGTCAGGAGCGGCTGGCAGCCGACCTCGGTGTGTCGCGGATCCCGCTGCGCGAGGCGATCCGCCACTTGGAAGCCGAGGGGCTGGTCGCCTCCGAGCTGCACAAGGGCACGGTGGTGTCGTCCCTCTCGCCCGGCGAGCTGGAGGAGCTCTTCGGCATCCGAATGCAGCTCGAGACCTGGCTGTTCGAGGCCGCGATCCCGCGCATGACGGAGGCGGACTTCGCCCGGGCCGCGGCATTGATCGACGAGGCAGCCGAGGCGGGCCATGCCGAGAACTGGAGCGAGTTGAACTGGCGGTTCCACGAGGCGCTTTACTGCCCGAGCGGCAGCCGGATCGCCCTGCGACTACTGCGATCCGTCCACGACAATGCGGCGCGCTACGTCAACCTGCAACTCGTCGTGGTGCAAGGCGACGTCGAGCACGAATTGTCGGACCACCACGCCATCCTGGCCTATGCGCGCCTCCGCGACTCCGAGCGCGGCGTCGACATGCTGCGCCGTCACATCGCGCGGGTGTCGCGCAATCTTCTGGCGTCGCTGTCCAGGGAACCCGGGAGGGGACTGAAGGACATCGCCTGACCTGGGGCCACTACCAAGGGGCGAGGCGTTCATACCGATCACAGTGGAGAGGGAGATCAGCATGCGTTTCGTGACTTTGACCTCGGCGGCAGCCATCCTCATCGCGCTCGGCGCCGCCGCGAGCGCCGCCGATATCGCCGTCGGCAGCGCGGGGCCTCTGACCAATTCGGAGTCCCTGTTCGGCACCACTTGGATGAACGGGATGGAACTGGCGCTCCGTCAGGCAAACGATGCCGGCGGCATCGGCGGTCAGAAGCTGGTGCTCCAGCGCGAGGACGACGGCGGCGACCCCAAGCAGGGTACGCTGGTGGCGCAGAAGCAGTGCGACATCGCCGCCATGCTCGCCGTGATCGCCAATTTCAACAGCGGCGTCACCATCCCGTCGTCGGACGTCTACCACCGTTGCGGCATGCCGCAGGTGACCAACTCGTCGAACCCGAAGGTCACCAAAGCGGGCTATGCCAACCTGTTCCGGCCGATCGCCAATGACCTCTCGCAGGGTTCGGCGCCAGCCGACTACGCGCTGAAGACGCTGCACGCCAAGAAGGCCGCGATCGTGCAGGACAAGCAAGCTTTCGGCCAAGGCGTCGCGGAAGTGTTCCAGGACACGTTCAAGAAGGGCGGCGGCACCATCACGTCCTTCAGCGGCGTGGCCCAAACCGACGTCGATTTCAGCGCCCTGCTGACGAGCATCAAGAACGAGAATCCCGACGTCATCTACTTCGGCGGTATCATGCCGGCGGTCGGCCTGTTCGTGAAGCAGGCCCGCGAGTTCGGCATCGCGGCCAAGGTGTTCGGCGCCGATTCGGCATTCACGCCCGACTTCATCCAGGGCGCCGGCCCCGAGAATGCCGAGGGTGCCATCGTGTCGTTCCAGGCGCCTCCCTACGACTCCTCGCCCCAGCTCCAGGAATTCGCCAAGAGCTACAAGGCCGCCTTCAAGGAGGATCCCGGCCCCTATTCCGCCTATGGCTACATGGAGGCGCAGGTGATCATCAACGGCATGAAGGCCGCCGGCACGCCCCTCAAGCGCGAAGCGATCGCTGCCGCCATCGCCAAGGACGACTTCGACAGCATCGTGGGTCACGTGGCCTTCAAGCCCAACGGCGAGCTCAAGCAGCCCTTCATCTTCCTCTACACGGTGAAGGGCGGCAAATTCGAGCTGCTGAAGTAGAGCGGCGCAGATGGCGACGATCCTCCAGCAGATCATCAACGCGCTGACGGTCGGCGCCATCTATGCCCTGATCGCGTTGGGCTACACGATGGTCTATGGCGTGCTCCGGCTGATCAATTTCGCCCATAGCGAGATGTTCACGGCCGGTGCTTTCGTGGCGGTGGCCGTCGCGGGCCTGCTCGGGGGCGTAGCAGGCCATCCCGGGCTCGCCCTCCTGGTCGGGCTCGTGACCTTCGCGGCGATCGGGCTCCTCGGCGTCTCAGTTGAGCTTGTCGCCTATCGGCCGCTGCGCAACACATCGCGCCTGGCTCCGATGTTGTCGGCGCTCGGGATGGCGGTCGTGATCCAGAACGTCGTGATGCTGATGGGCGGCCGGCGGCCGCTCATCTACCCCTCGTTCCTGCCCCGCGGCGTATTCGAGGTGGCGGGCGCCATCGTGACCTATAAGCAGATCACGATCCTCGTGGTGGCGCTGGCCCTGATGGTGGGCCTCGAACTTCTTGTGAGCCGGACGAGCCTGGGCGTGAAGATCCGCGCGGTGGCCGAGAGCGCCGAGACCGCGTCGCTCGTCGGCATCAACCCAAACGTCCCGATCGCGCTCATCTTCTTCGTCGGACCTGGGCTGGGGGCCGCGGCGGGTATCCTCTACGCCTCCTACTACGGCGTGGCGACCTTCTCTATGGGCTTCATCATCGGGATGAAGGCCTTCACGGCCGCGATCCTGGGCGGCATAGGCTCGATTCCCGGGGCGGTGCTCGGCGGTCTCCTGCTGGGCATCATCGAGACCTTCGCGACCGCCTGGATGCCGGCGCTCACCCACGGAGTCATCGGTACGGAATACCGCGACATCTTCGCCTTCTCGGTGCTGGTGTTGATCCTGCTGTTCCGTCCCGCGGGCCTGCTCGGCGAGAATGTCAGCGAGGAAACCATGGTCTACAAGCGTGACTTCTGAGGCCACCACCCTCGCCCTCGTGGGCCGGGGAGCCGCCATTCGCGCGCTGGCCGTGATCGCCCTGATGCCGCTCGCGGTTCTCGCCGTCGGCATGGTCCTGCCCGCCTATCCGCTGCGGGTGCTCGATCTCATCCTTCTTTACGCCGTGCTCGGGATGGGATTGAACATCGTCGTCGGCTATGCGGGCCTGCTCGACCTCGGCTATGTCGCCTTCTACGCGATCGGCGCCTACACCTATGCCCTGCTCGCCTCGCCGCAATTCGACCTACACCTGCCCTTCCTCCTGATCCTGGTGATTGGCGGCGGCCTTGCGGCGCTGGCGGGAGTCCTGCTCGGCATTCCGGTGCTGCGGTTGCGAGGCGACTACCTCGCCATCGTCACGCTCGGCTTCGGCGAGATCATCCGCGTGCTGATGAACAACCTGGACCGGGTCACCAATGGCCCGCAAGGCATCGCGCGGATCGACGAGGCGACGATCCTGGGGTGGCATCTCGCCACCCCGCTCGACTTCCTGTTCCTGCTGGTCGGCCTTGCCGTGCTCGTTTTCCTGTTCGTCTGGCGGCTGCAGGAAAGCGCCGTCGGCACGGCGCTCGCGGCCGTGCGCGAGGACCAGGACGCGGCGCGCGGCTGCGGCATCGATACGACCGGAGTGAAGCTGATCGCCTTCGCGACGAGTGCCACGATCGGCGGCCTCGGTGGCGTGGTCTTCGCGGCCATGCAGCGTTTCGTCAGCCCGGAAAGCTTCACCTTCTGGGAGTCGCTCTCGATCGTGCTGGTGGTGGTGGTGGGCGGTTTGGGCAATCCGCTAGGCATGGTGCTGGGCGCGGGACTTCTGGTCCTCATGCCCGAACTGCTGCGGGCCTATGCGGACTACCGACAGTTGCTCTACGGCGTCGCGCTCGTGCTGATCATCCTGGCCCGTCCCATGGGCCTGATCCGCCGCGAATACGGTCCGAGCTGGCTCGCCCGCAAGCTGAAGGGGTCGTGACGATGCTCGTTTTCGACCGGGTGACCAAGCGGTTCGGCGCCAACACGGCGATAGACGATGCCTCGCTGACAATCCGACCCGGCGTCATCACGGCCGTGATCGGCCCCAACGGGGCCGGCAAGTCGACGCTGGTCAACATGGCTGCCGGCTCCTACTGCGCCACGAGCGGGCGAATCCTGCTCGACGGTGTCGAGTTGCAAGGACTTCCCAAATACAAGATCGCCCGGGTGGGACTCGGCCGCACCTACCAGAACATCCGCTTGTTCGACGGGCTCACGGTTCTGCAGAACCTCGAGGTCGCCCTGGTTCCGCGGTCGCTCCCCCGCCTCATCGCCGAGGCTCTCTGGCTAGCGCCGGGCGGCGTCGCCGAGGCCCGCGTCACCAGCCTGGCGGTGCTGCGGCGGCTCGGCATCTCGCATCTTGCAGGGCGCGAGGCGGGCAGCCTCGCCTACGGCCAGCAGAAGCTCGTGGAACTGGCCCGCGCCATCGTGGGCCGTCCACGGGCCCTCCTGCTCGACGAGCCCGCCGCCGGGCTCAACCACGGCGAAACCGACGAGCTCAAGGCCCACATCCGGGCCTTGCGCTCGCCCGATCTCGCGATCGTCCTCATCGAGCATGACATGAAGCTGATCATGTCGGTGTCGGACGAGATCTACGTCATGAACCGCGGCGCGGTACTCGCGCAGGGCACGCCTGCGGAGATCCGCGACAACCGACATGTGCAGGAGGCTTATCTTGGCCAGCCCGGAGCGATGGAGCACATCGAAACCGCTGCTCGCGGTCGACGCAATCGAGTCCGGGTACGGGCGGGTGAAGGTCTTGCATGGGGTCGGGCTTGAGCTGTTCGCCGGCGAGGTCGTCTGCATCATCGGGCCCAACGGCGCCGGCAAGACGACCCTGCTGCGCACCATCAGCGGCCTCTGCCGGCCGACCGCGGGCAGCATCACTTTCAAGGAGGAGCCTGTCACCGCTGCCAGGCCGCACCACATGGCCCGGCGCGGACTCGGCCATTGTCCCGAGGGACGCCGCGTCTTCCAGCACCTGTCGATCGAGGAGAACCTGATCACGGGCTTTTTGCCAGGCCGCGGCAAGGGTCGGGCCGAGCTGTTCGACGAGGTCTATGGCCTTTTCCCCATCCTGGCCGAGCGGCGCCGGCAGGGCGCAAGCAGACTCTCGGGCGGCCAGCAGCAGATGCTGGCGATCGGCCGCGCACTGATGGGCAGTCCCGAGCTTCTACTGCTCGACGAACCATCGCTCGGTCTCGCGCCGTTGATCATCCACCAGATCTTCGAGATCGTGATCCGCCTGGCCGAGCGCGGCGTCTCCATCATCCTGGTCGAGCAGAACGTCGACCTATCGTTCGAGATCGCCGACTTCATCTATGCCTTTGATCATGGCCGAGTGCATTGCTCAGGCCCCGCCGACAAGTTGCGTGGCGACCACCGGGTGCGTGAAATGTACCTGCCGAACGTCGCCTGATCTCGACACCACGCCCACGTTTGCGGAAAGCCGAGCCATTGCAGATCCTCAACCACGCCGATCAAACTCTCGAGAAATGGCGCGACGGCGTCATGACTCAGATGCGCATGTCCTATCTGCTTGGGGGGCGGCAGATTTGCATTTTCGACCAGTTCTGCGCTCCCGGCCTCGGGGCGCCGACGCACATCCATGCCGTCGAGGAGGTTCTTGAGGTTTTCGCGGGCCGTGCGGAGATATGGCTCGACAACGACAAGCAGGTCGTCGAGGCGAACCAGTCCGTGCTGATTCCGGCCGGCGCTCGTCACGGCTTCCGCAACATCGGAATAGAGACGCTTCATGTGCGCGCCACTCTGGCTGCCTCGATCTTCGAAGCCCAGTACGAAAGTACCAAAGAGACCAGCCGCCGCTGGTCCCCCACAGCCGCCACGTGAGTCGACATTCTTCAGCAACAGTCTCCGACCTCGAGTATGTGATCGAGGTCATTCCCTACAAGATTCACACCGTGCTGACCGACAACGGCATTCAGTTCACGTTCCCGCCGCGTTACGCCGACGGCCCGACCGCCCGCTACATGACCCGCCTGTTCGACATGCGCTGCCGCGAGAACGGCATCGAGCATCGTTTCACCCAGGTGAAGCACCCCTGGACCACGGATGAGGTTGAATAGCCCCTTTCACACGATCGTGCTATTTCTTCGAGTCTGCGAACGACCTCGTGACGAAGAGCCGGGCTGGAGGTGAAGGCCCGACCACGCAGTCTTCATTGCCGTACCTCCTTTGAGGCATCCGGCACCCACCCGGGTACCCCGTTTCGTCCAACCCTCGGTAAACCGCCTGTAGGCCGCTTCGGCCCGCTCGCCGCGTTGGCGTTCGTCCTGGCGAGATTTGGTCTGGTTATATTCGTAGCCGGCGCCGCGTTGCCCCCGCCGAGCCGGCCGGCCAGACCGCAGTTCGAGATCCCTCAGCTTCTTCGCGTGCAGTGCGGGACGCACCCAGGCGTAGTCTTCACGGCGGTGAGAAGGTGCCAGACGATGACGGCGATCTTACGGGCGACGGCAACGGCTGCCACGTGCGTTCCACGCCGCCCGCGAACGCGCTCATAAAAGGCCCGCAGCGGCCCGGGTCCTCGAACCGCTTGCCACGCCGCCTCGACCAGCATTGTACGAGCATGGCAGGGACCCTGCTTGGTGATGCGTCCGTGCCGTGCCGGGCTGTTTCCCGACTGATGCACGGTCGGGTTCAAGCCGAGGAAGGCAACGAGCCGACCGGGGGTGGAGAAGCGATCAACAGGCCCGATCGCGGCGAGCAGCCCGACCGCCACCACCATGTCTATCCCGGGGATCGTCATGAGCCGCTTGGTCTCCGCGCTCCCCAATGCATCTCGGGCGAGCTCGCGCTCGAGCATCCGCAGATCCTCGGCAGCCGATCATACTCTCGCAGGTGTCGCTCGATCGCAGCCGTTTCGTCATCGGGAAGGAGCTGGGCAAGCAGCCATGCACGGCCCTTCGGTCCCGCGATGTCCGCATGCGGGCATTGCGGGACCAGGTGCGGATGAAGGATCGCCTGGATCATCGTCTTCAGTCTGACCCGCTGGCGCACGACCTGTTGCGCCGCGTCACCTGCCGACGAAGGCTCATCGTCCTCTGATCCGGTACCCACACCTCGGGCAGGAACCCGCTGGCGTAGAGACGGGCCAGTACTGTCGCGTCGATGACGTCGGTCTTGATCCGCGCCTTCGCGATGAGATGCACTTGCCTCGGATTGGCGATGACCACGCGCCCGACACAAGCTGCGACAGCTTCCGCCACCGCCTGAGCATTGCCGGTCGCCTCAATCACGACGTGATCGTCACGCGTCAGCTTGGAGCCGAAGGCCGCAAGATGCTCGCATGACATGTTGACGTGACCCAGCCTGACCAGCTTGTCGCCATCGAGATCACCGCCTCGGCAAAAGTGCGGTGGATGTCCACTCCTATGATCCGCATACTTCGCTCCTCATCGTGATCGGAAGCGTGCGGGCAACACGGCAACTACGGATTCGCGCTCGCAGCGCATCCGGGCGACCGCAGGGGCGGCCAAATAACGGCTCGGGCTCTCGGCCCATGGCCTTAAGTCGGCCTGCCCGCACTTACGTGCTTCCAGCGCCCCAAAACCCGGATGGTTTCACCATAGCGCTGATCCGAAAATCTGCCGAGTGTGAAAGCGCCACCGCCATCATGCCGGATAACGGTCAGGTCGAACGGATGAACCGGACCATCAAGGAGGCCACCGTCAAACGCTTCCATCACGACAGTCACCACCAGTTCGAGACGCACCTCTCCGACTTCATCAGCGCCTACAACTACGGCCGCAGGCCGAAGACCCTCAGAGGGCTCACGCCCTACGAGTTCGTCCGTAAAATCTGGACAACCGAGCCCAATCGATTTAATCTTACTGAGTCACAAAGCCGCGTTGGCCACGAGCCAGAGGACTCCATCTCAAGTTGATCGATGAGATGGAGCTTGAGATGACGTCCGGGAGTGAAGCGCGCTTCGCAGCTTATGTCGAGGATCTGTCGACGGCGCTGGGCCATGCTGATCGGACAGGTCCGTTGCGGGACTACTGCCTTGGCCTGCTGATGCCGGTCGAGCGCAAGAGTGTCGAGCCGATGGCGGCCGTCACGGCGCCGGCGCGCGTGGCTGCTCAGCATCAGTCTCTGCTGCATTTCGTCGGCCAGGGCGGGTGGTCGGACGATCGAGTTCTGGCCAAGGTGCGTGATCTCGTCTTGCCCGCGATGGAGCGCAACGGCGCGATCGGGGCCTGGATCATTGATGACACCGGCTTTCCGAAGAAGGGGAAGCACTCGGTGGGCGTCGCCCGCCAATACTGCGGTCAACTCGGCAAACAGGACAACTGCCAGGTGGCCGTGTCCTTGTCGATCGCCAACCACGCGGCCAGCCTGCCGATCGCCTACAAGCTCTACATGCCGGAAGACTGGTCAGCCGATCCCATTCGCCGGAGCAAGGCTGGCATTCCGGATGATCTCGTGTTCCGCACCAAGCCTGAGATCGCGCTCGACCAGATCCGAGCGGCCTTTGAGGCCGGCATCCCGCGCGGTGTCGTGCTGATGGACGCCGGCTATGGCGCCGATACGCGCCTGCGGACCGACATCACGGCCCTCGGCCTCACCTATGTGGCCGGCATCCAGCCGCACACGACGGTCTGGCTCCCGGGCCAAGGCCCGCTCCCGCCGAAGCCCTGGACGGGGCGGGGTCGACCGACGAGCCGGATGCGCCGCGATGCCGAGCATCACCCTCCACTCGCCACTCCACTCTGCTGCGCAGAGCGGAGCCTCTGGCTCGCTCCGCCCGTCAAGGTCAAGGATGTGGCCCTGAGCCTCCCTCCGCCGTCCACCCCTTCCCGCTCCGCGGGCGAGGTCCCCTGTCCGGCTTCGCCCGAGTCGGCCTGGGAAGCCGTCACGTGGCGCGAGGGATCGGCCGACTTGCTCACATCACGCTATGCGCGGTTGCGCGTGCGGCCCGCGCATCGCGACGAGAAGCTCAAGGAGACCAGACCAGAAGAGTGGCTGCTGATCGAATGGCCGGAAGGTGAGGATCAACCTACCAAGTATTGGCTCAGCACCTTACCCGAAACCATCGCGTTCGTGGACCTCGTCGACACGGCGAAGCTGCGATGGCGCATCGAACGAGACTATCAGGAGCTCAAACAGGAGGTCGGTCTCGGGTACTACGAGGGGCGCGGATGGCGCGGCTTCCACCACCATGCCACACTTTGTATCGCGGCCTACGCCTTCCTGATCTCCGAACGGGAAGCGTTTTCCCCCTCAGGCTCTCGCACCGCCCTGCACGGCGCGGAAACTGCCGTTCCCCGTCGTGGACGACCCGACCGCGCCGCCCACCCGACCAGAGCGACACGTACCCAACTCCATCGCCACCATGCGCCGCAGGCTGACCGTTGCTCTCGCCAAGAGCCTCGATCGATGTCCCTGCTGCCAAGCGCTACGACACGCGACCAGCTCATCCCCACGTTCGTGACGCAGTAAGACTAAGCGGCACGTCGGAAAATAGCACCGCCCCGCTGGCCCTAGTCCGGCTGGCCCTAGTCCGGAACGAGGCATCTGACGCTCAAATCTATTTTGTTCGCATGGGTTCGACTCCCGGGTTGCAGGCGATTGTGAAGGCATCTTGACAGATCCGAACCGTAAACCTAAGCGTGCTGTCGACAAACAGTCGACGTTCGGAGGGCGGATGGCACCGGCGCGGATCGGCGTCGATATCGGTGGGAC
>JAABUP010002918.1_pt1 | contig 31528 bp, 39 predicted proteins | sample 5559201 | NCBI WGS metagenome assembly JAABUP01 (sample SAMN10711887, study PRJNA513373) | rock metagenome | isolation source: Antarctica rocks | place: Antarctica
AATGCGAGGTGCGTCCTGGCAAGGTTGGCTTATGCGTTTTACCTCTTAAAGTGCTTTGAAACTTTGCATGAATTGAAAACTGATGATGACAATGTAGAACTGGTGATGACGTAACTTACTAACGCCAACATCTCTTCCTGACGCAGATGATCGAAATGCATACCGGTACACTCAGACTGCATGAGTCGATACATCATTGAACTGAAGTCGATACATCATTGAACTGACGAGACAGCAGCAAGTCAACATGTCTGTCTCTGTTGGCGCACTCACCAGGTCAGTCTATGACAACGTATGATCAGCTCGTTGTGCACACTGAAGTCATCCTGAGCCAACGAAACTGGCTGACCATATATCTCGGCTGTACATGACCTTGTCCGTGAACCAAGCTTGGTCGGAAAGACCTTGGGACACTTACTTTCATTTGCACAAACCTAGGCTGGACACTTGTTGCTAGCAGGATACATGTATAGCAAGCATCAGTGAGCTGAGTTCTTAATTTATGCAAAGGATACAGCCCTGATGTTGCAACAAGTCAGATAGTAACGCAAGTATTTGTCACGCTGTACATGTATCCGAAATTGGCTCTGATACTAATCTTGCAGAAGTGCGGATTCCGCCGTTTTCACTTTTTCTAGGTCTCCCACCTTGATCCGGTTGCTTCTCAGCTGTTTGGAATCAAATCCAAGGCTCCAAGCCTTATTCTTCTTCTGGCGAAACGGCGCATCGAAATGGGTGATGTTGTCATTTTGGAGGTTGGTCATGGCAGCTTTGTAATTGGCAATGCCTTCTTGGACTGCGACTCAACGTATCGAGTTGGGGGTATCCTTCATCCATGGATGTGAGGGCACGAATGCACTCTCATTATTGACCAGAAAGTTTCGCATATATTGAAAGTTGAACCATAGATGTGCGGTTGCTTTGTAAGAGCCCGCTTTCCCTGTCTCCAAACCTCCAGGTAACATTTGGTGCCAGGAGGTAAATGTTGGCTATCCAATGGCATGCAATGTGGGACTAATTGTTCAAAACCAAACACATTAGCTAGTTCTTATTGGGCCAACCAAGGGCTTTGCGTGAAGGAACCTCAGCATGCTGCAAGCCTTGAGGCAACCTGTTCCCACCATGGTCCAAGCTGTGCAAGGAATCCAGAGTGTTGACTCTCTTGCCAAGATGAAAGCCAGAACTTGCAGCATCTGCAACCAACCTTAATGTCTAGCCAATATTCCCGGGAATAGCTATTCCTTTGCAAACTTGCTTTCAGCGCTTCTGTACAAGGCGATTTTGGATTCTCTCCTTCTGAGTCCAGCTTGCCTGCCAGACTTGGTCAGTTTGTGCCAACAGCTTTAGCACCTCAAGAGATGGGGCCCCTGAAATGTAGCCAAAATTTTGGCATCTGCAGCATCTGCACTAAGGACCACAACCTGCTCCTTGATGATGTGGAGGGCAGAAAAGGCCCCGTCAAGCCCACAGATAAAGAAGGCAGAACATTGCAATTACAGATTGCCAGCTTCATCTAAGGTTGCAACGACATTGAGTAACTCAAGAGGGTTTTCCTCCAGTAACGCGTACATGTTGCTCCCAACAATGTCAGTTTCTTCTGTAGCAATTTGGTGCTCGACCAGGGTTGTCAGTAACCTAGTCAAAAAACATCAGCAACAAGTGTTCATCATGTCTCAACAGTCTAAAACATACTTGTAGACAATCATACGATCCTTCTGGGCAAAGAAGCATCGCATTGAAGAAGTCTGGGACTTGAAAAGGGTGTGATACTTGTCTCTGAGCAGCTGGAAAATTGGACACTCAAAGATAAGATGATATTCATCCCCAACGCTAGATAGGAGACAAAATGGGCAAAGTCTAGATGATCTATAGAGCTAGGAATAGGCGCTAGCTAGGAATAGGTGCTCTATGATGTCTGCCTGTCAGTTGGTAGTGAGTGGGGGGTGAGTCTAAAACGGGAAAAATCGCTTCATGCGCTTACCAAAAACAGGTAAAAGATATATTGGTATTCCTGGTGGGCCTGTGCATGGGTTGGGTGACAGGTTGCAACTGCTCCCTGAAAGAGAAGCTTTGATGTTCAGGTCTAGGCATGACTGTGTTGACTTCTATAACACGAATACCTTGGACTTGAGTAGGTAAATGGTAGCCACTACTGCGAAGGCAATCAGAGACTGACCATGGACATGTTGATTGGCATTTGTGGTTCGGTTTACCCTTAGGGGTTAACGGTTAATAAACCGACAGTTGATAGTTGTGAAGGTCAACGAGAAAGTGTCCATTCTGCGAGTTTGATGCGCGAGAAACCAAGCGCCGGCCTTAGCAGCTCTACCAAAGAAGTACTCGACTGCGCACGATGGCAGCAATGCCTCCGCAAGGCCATGCTGTTGTCTCGCCGTCCGCCCACGCACAGGCAAAAGGTCTTCAGCCATCGCGGAATTGCAGATTGCATTTCGCACTGCCTGTGGTTCGACAACGCAAGGAACAGCCACTGAAGCGTCAGCAAATTATCAAAGTGGCTGCCGATGGTTCATCCAACACGGCCTTTGCAATAGAGGCTCCAGGTGAGCCGTGCTGGAGAAGTGCAATTGCTGGTTGAAATTAAGACTTGCTGAAGCTGATGTTCTGCGTTGTGTACAATCCAGCAATGCATAACAAACTGTCATAGTATTGGCACACATGACGGCGCATATTCGGCGACAAGCTCATGGACCATGAACGTGGCAACCACTCATCTAGCAAAGATGCTGACATGCTTCCACCTGAAGCTGAAATTTCCCCTATGGTCACTCAGGATCCAACGATGATGTGCTGGAGTGCCCAGACTTGAAGGACAAGCTGAAGTCAAGGTAATGTGGCATGCAGTCAAACTGAAAAGCTTGCAAGAAGCCGCTTTGAGTTGTGGAGTGATGCAACGGCTACAGGGACAGCCCCTTCAAGCCACATGACAATTTTGGAGGTGGCTTTGGTAGGTTTCCACTGCTCAAATGCCGTCAACTCTGTGCTTGCTAGCCAATCCAAATCTCAAGACTCACTGTCTTTTTGCAATGCAGCATCTGATGGTGACAGAGTAGCTCTGCAGTCTATGCGCTTTGCCACCCCTCACTCTGCTGGAGCAACTTGCATGACAGTAGGTCAGCTTTCCACTGTTCAAGGTAATGGCAATGGAGCTCTGCCAAAGCTGGCGGATGCAGCAGATGATCAGGTACACATCTGAATGCCAAACACTCAATTGTGGTTGCCGAAATCCATAATAGCTTACAGCAGCACAGCAGCCTTGCCCAAAATCATGTGCCCTGATGCAGTGCACCATTCTACCGTCCTTGTTGCAACTTCACCGTGTCAGTTGTGCGGCTGTCATACATGCAATGCAATGTTGTGTCACCATGACATTGCACTGTTGATGGTCGTGCAAAATTGTGCGCTCGGCACAGCTTATACAGACAACATCTGGGGTGCAGGTGTGCGTGCCTCTGCCTCCTTGGGCTGTCCGTGCTGGTGCGCGTGAGACCATATACCACGACCCCTCCACAGTCAACGCTGCCATCGTAACATGTGGCGGTCTATGTCCCGGCCTGAATGATGTTGTGCAAGGCCTAGTACGAAAACTGGAAGACTACGGCGTGCCTGATGGCAACATCTTAGGCATCAGGTCAGAGCTCCCACTCTCCCATGCCAGACAAAGATCATCCCAACAACTGGCATCTGAGCAAGCTGATTATCCATGCTAATGGTAGCTGCAGCATGACTTAGCAAAGAACTGGCCGGATGCTGGCTCAAGGCAGTTGCATGCAGGTTGCGCGGCTGCTGTACACCTATAGTCCATTTGCACACGCCATTGCTCACTTGGTCAAAATGTATCACAACTCTCATGCTGCCCATCTATTTATAATTGGCCATGCTGATGCACACGTGTAATGGGTTGTTGTCAATGGTTTGCTTCATGCTGTGTGCTAGATATGGGTACAAGGGTTTCTACAACCGCAAGCAGAAGCCAGTTGTCCTAAACAGCAAAGCTGTGGAAGGCATACAGTTACAGGGCGGCACCATTCTTGGAACCAGTCGAGGAGGGGCAGACATCAAGTAAACATGCTACATCGCATCTGCTACCTCTTCCTTTTCTTCTGCTTTGCCTAGATCTGTCTTCTTCTCTTGCTTCATCTGCATACCCCGCCCCTGTCCTTTCTGCTGCTTTTGATCAAATGCGTCATAGTACATGCTGCAATGACAGGCTGTCGAATGGACTCATCAGCTGCTGGCAGTCACTCTTGCAGTCTGGACTGACCCAGAAATGCCAGCCTGCTGTCTCAGCAGTCCTTTCTTCAACTCAAATTGTAATTAGGATGCTGAAGTTGTCTATTTATATACACTGTCTGGTTTTTGATGCACTGTGTTCATGCACAAGCGCATCAACAGGCTGTGCTTCAGACTATGTGAGCTGCTGACTGGGGACATGCAAATTTGCAGAGAGATTGTGAAGCGAATAGACATGTGGGGCATAGACATGGTGTTTGTAGTGGGCGGCAACGGCGGCAATGCTGGAGCAGCAGCCATCCAAGCCCAGTGTGAGAAGGATAGTGTGGTTTGCAACATTGTGGGTGTTCCCAAGTCCATTGACAATGACATCCTGGTGGTGAGTCAATGTTCCAGCTGCAACAGCTTCATTTTTGCTGCCTGCTGCATCAAAGGTGTTGAATTTTAGTTTTGCTCTCCAGCAACTCTTCTACACTCAAGCCAGTGTATCATTGGTGAAGCTATGCTTGGTAACTGTTCCTGGCAGAGGGCTTGTACTTGCTCTTTGCACCCACACAGACATGCACCTTGAACTATGTGTAAACGATTGTTGCAGCCAGTCCGCTATGAGACAGCTATGACTTTGGTCTCTTAGCAAGCCGCCGGTTGTTGCTGGCTGGATTGCATGAAAGGTTTTCTGCTTGTGTCACCGAAGAAGTGTTAGCTGCATGCAGACCCCTGGTTGACGCTTCACACAACAGCAACCCGAGTCAGCATTGTGATGGTGAGTGGAATGAGTGTGCAGATAGACAAGTGCTTTGGGTTTGATACAGCAGTGGAGGAGGCTCAGACGGCGCTGCTGGCAGCCAAGGTGGAGGCCATCTCAGCCGACCAGGGCATCGGCCTCGTCAAGCTCATGGGCCGCTCCTCTGGCTTCATTGCCATGCAAGCCTCCATGGCCTCAGGTAATCCCCACATCTTCTTCCCTCTTCTGCTGCTGCTGCCCCTTCTGCTGCTTTTGTTGTTGCTGACAGTCTGCCTTATCTTTGTCATCTTTCTGCCTGACATCTACAAGCTGTTGAGGCATTGCTCCTCAGGCTCCAAGGTAAGTGCTGCCCTTGCTGTGCCTCTGCCTGCTCATCTTCCTCGTCATTCTCTGCTTCATGACTCATCTGCATCAAAGGTCATCGCCAACTGCTTCATTGCCATGCAACCTTGTCATAGAATCACAGTATCGTCAAGTTGTGAAGCAACCATTCTACAGCTGAAACAAGCAACACAGGAGCAGTCTCTCAGCCATACTCATCAAACTGCACACCAGTCACGTGAAGCAGCAGCATGCATGCATTGTACACTTACAGGCGTGGTGGACATTTGCCTCATCCCAGAGGTGAATTTCACCCTAGATGGGCGGCATGGCCTGATGGCATACATTGAAACACTGCTGGCCAACAAGGGCCACTGCGTCATCTGTGTAGCTGAGGGTGCTGGCCAGGTAACTGCCACCCTCAACTCTTGCCTTTTCATTGTTACCTGGTTCACTTTTGTACTTGCCTCCCTGGCGATCATAACTTCCTGTTGATGTCATGGTGTAGTAATCATGTCATATGAGAAGTCTGAAAGAAAAAAGATAATGAAGTGCCCTGACATTCCCATTTGTTCTTTGCATCAACATGTATTTACTTAGTCGAAGGTTTTTACAATGTGATACTGCTTATGCAATTGCCCATTGCATGATGATGCTTGGGTGCCAGGTGTAACCTCATGGGACGTCACCAGAGCAACTTGGTGATGCAATGTGCATGAGCGTGCAGAGCCCACATAGCTTTTTTTGTCAGGCTTTTGTTGTCAACCATGCATGCACACCTGTCATCACCAACATCAATCAGTCTTGAACACTTGCATATGCCTGCAGGAAATCTTGATGTCGGGTGACGTCCAGACAGACCTCAGTGGCAACCCCATTCTAAAAGACGTGGGACCCTGGCTGAAGACCGAGATCAAGAAGCGCTTCAAGGAAGCAGACGTGAAATACATCGACCCTTCCTACCTGATACGCTCTATTCCAACCACATCCAATGACCGCATCTACTGCAAGATCTTGGCACACAATGCTGTGCATGCCGCCTTTGCTGGCTTCACGGGGGTCACTGTGGGTCTGGTCAACACCCATTATGTCATCTTGCCCATTCCTGTGGTTATTCAGGCTCCCAGAAGAGTAAGCTTCTTGTTCATTTGCACTTGCAAGCGATCATGACATGCTTGCGGGTGTTGCGTATGCATTGCATGACTCACATATGTACTTATGCCTTTGACACACAACGCTAAGGTGCAGGCTTGCATGCTTCTCTGGTACAATCCTTCACCTTTGTCAACCGCCTTGTATGGCTGCCCATGGACACCGCAGCTGTGCCAGGGATGTATTGTTTAGTCACCAGCATATGTTTCTTTGCGCTGTTTTGTTGCTGTATGTCTGATATGAGAGGTGCATAGCATGTCATGGCTATTGCCATGGTCTGTGTACCTCTGCTGCTACTTTAAAGCAGCTGCCAGAACCAGTGTGCAGGACTATGGGGGTGATCTTTAAGGTTGTCCTGTTGCAGGTTGACCCCCAAGGGAAGCAATGGAACAGGCTCAGATCTTCCATTGGGCAGCCTCAGTTCTACAAAGACCCAGCAGCCTCTGGAGCGACATCCACCACTGGTGCTGGTGTCTGAGTATGGGGTAGAGTTTAGGGCTGGCAGGGTTTTCAGCCCACCAAGACACCTACTCAAGGAAGAGTTGATTGCACCTTCTGATCTGTCTTCAGCTTTCACACCTCTTTACAACAGGCTTTCGATGGGCTAAACTAGCTTTGCAACTTCATTGATGATTTTGTCAGGAGGACCCAAATGAGCAGAGCTAGTCAGGATCTGCCTCAAGAGTCAGTGTAGCATTGCAGCACCAGCACTGAGTCTGGCTGCGTTTGTGTGGTGTTTCCAGTAGTAAGTGGGTGTATGACATCTTGTCATGATTGACCACATCTGTATATTTGAAGCAGTCAGGTCCCTGGTGCGTGCAATGTACTGTGTACATTCTGGTTGTTGCTTGTGATGGTCTGTTGTTGCCGTGCAGAACACCACTTTTCAGCACGCATGCTCTGTTTGCAAGTTAGTGCTGGATGCTCACTATCTGTTCAGAATGCTGTACTTTCTATCCCAAACCCTGTGCATGCTTACACTTTCAAGCTGAAACAATCTGGGGACCTACAGGTGGCCACCGATATAGCTTGTATAGCAGTCTGCACAGAAACGTTGTAACAATGAGCATTTTTGAGTTGCGCTCACTGCACTCGTTCTTATACCACATACTGTACACACAAGACAAGCAAGTACACCTCTGTCAGGACAACAGAGCGTTGACTGCATCAAACTCTTTGACCTTGGCTGACACAGGACGCCTGGCAACTTGCTGACCCCCAAGTCGCAGGCTGCCAACCCTGCCAGTAAACCTGTAAAGAAACTCAGAGTCGATCTCACGAGACATGACATCTGCCATGATCAATATGAACAATGGTCTAGTTCAGTCACTGTGTACTCAGCAAGCATCGTCAACAGTCAACAGACACTGCAGCAAGATCTGTACTACATCTGTAACAGACATGAGCTACATACCTGCTCAGAGCAGAGCCAGGTCTTGGGAGAATTGATGCAGGAGCACCCAGCTTGGCTTGCATCACACTGGATGCTGTCATGGGCCGCAGCCTGTCAATTGCTTCTCTGCCTGAGCCAGACATTGGCTGCTGCTTCATGGCTGACTTCAGCAAAGTACAAGCCTGCTGCATAGGCTGAGACTGGTGGTCAGACTGCAGACTAGGCATGGCTGGCCACTGTGCTGGCTTGCGCTGCAAAGACTGCATGGCGACTGCTAGGCTGCGGCTCTTGGTCTGTGCCTCTTGCATGGCTGCCTTGTACCTATGCGGGCAGAGGTACATGGCCTGTTTGAACACTGTTCTGCAGAGCCATGATCTTGAAAAGCGGGCAAACTCATGTCTACAAATGATAGGCCTGCAAGGTGGCAGATGGAGCCATGTCTTGTGCCAGCACAATCTGTACTGCGGTTTGTTGCCCTCGAGACACAGCAAAGCAGCAGCACTCAGTGTATGCCGATGCCCTGTCCGAGAACTGAGAAAATGGACCAATGGAAATGTTATGCACATATCAACGGCTGCTCGGGTCAGATCAATTCGTCATGCAGTGTTGCGCACACCTTGCAACATCAATCTGCAGGCTTTGAATCAGCTGCTCCTGCTCAGCCTGCTTGGCATGCAAATCCTGCATGGCTGCTTCTTGCTGTGCCAACTTGTGCCATGGGGCAGCCTCCTCTACAACAGCAGGGGGCTTGGGCTGGGTTGGGGAGGGGGTAGGCGGGGTATTCCAGCTGGCAGGCATCTCAGATGGCTGACTCAGCAGATGAGGTAATGTGGCCAGACGGTGCAGAGGGGAAGCCAAAGAGCCCACTGGAGCTGTGAAGGGGCAAGGGCTGGTTGATGCTGCCCCCCCTGCTGCATCAGCCCCCTGTTCACGATGAGCAGACAAGAGCATATAAACCAGAAGAAGAAAAAGACGTCATCTGGCCGGGTAGTACAGAGAAAAGTACAGAGCGCAAGTCAAAGCTACACATGTGCATCATGTTACAGCGTGCAAAAGGTCATGAATCAGCCCTTGGCAGCAGTGGCTAAGCAAAACGGTGTGTCATGTCAAAGAGCAAGCAGAAGCTGACCTGGAACCCCTGCTGGCATCGGGCTGCAATAGCAGAGCGCGCTTTCAGGGCTGCCGCACGCTGCCCCTCCCCTGGCAAGGGCTTGCTGAGGTGCAGCAGCTGCAGATCGGCCCTCATCTGACTGCTGCAGTGCTGACGCTGCATGCTGCCCAACACAGACTCTAATCTCTCAATGTACATGTACTGCTGACTCACTTCATCCTGCATCCAATGCCTCAGCTCTTGATTGGTGTGAGACCTCACGCAGGTCGCCGTGCATGTGTTGCTTGCCTGGCTGCTAATATGTTGCTCCCGATCTGTATCTGATTGTACATGGCATGCAACTCTCAGGGTCCCAAGCAAGCAGCCCTGAGGGGGCAGCAACAATCATGCCATGGTGTCATGTGAAGGAGACTTGCCTGCAGCTGTACAATGTGTCTTTGCTGGGCTGCCTTGTTGGCTGCATGCGCTGAGCTGGAGGCCTCTGCTTCCTGCATGACAAATCAAGTTTTTCAGTCAGCGGCAAGGCAGCATCTTGCTATTGTAGGCCATTGCAGGATCTCATCACACAGCGGCTTAGGCCCAAAATGGCGGAGCTTACAAGGGTGAATTACAGACTGGACAGTGGTGGGCACTGTTTAACAACACAGGCGTTTCACATACAGTCCAATAATCTCTGTGATGATTGGGAAGCCAGACCAGCTTCAGGCCTGCAGACAGGCGCCCTACGCTGTAGAAAGCAGTCTCAAGGGTGCAGACACCTTTCCAGGACCAAACACAGGTTAAAGTGCCCATTCCTGCTGATGAATATTGACACAAACGAAAGTGAAGACTGCCATCATGCGGCACAGCTTCAAATAGCTGTTTGTCAGAGCGCTAGAATAGAGGCAAGCAGCCCAGCCCAAGACTTGGAGTGCTAGTATGGTCAGACCTGTGCTCGTCTGTCCAGAGTCTGCTGAAGCTGTTGGCGCACGGCCTCAAGCTCTTGTGCATGGCCAGCACAGGCTGCCGTCACATGCTGATCTACTGCCGCTTGCACCTTGTCCTCAATTGCCATGCCAGCCTCTTGCTGCTGACCTATCTGCTCTGACTTGGCCCTGCATCAGTGCCAGCACTCTTTGTACTTTGCCTGCTTGATGCTTAGGCATACATTTACCTTGGGCCAGCTAGACATCATGCTGCAAAGACCATGGCATCTCTGCGCGCAGAGCTGCCATCTTCAGCCTTTTGAGGCGTACTCTAGTTTGAGTGCGACAAATCAGGTGCTGAGACCTGCTCTGCTTGACTCAACAGCTCTGTTTTGAGACAGCAATTCTGTGCACTAGGATCACAGCGGCTTGGAGACTTTATTGTGCGTTGCTATCGAGGCTGCATATGTCCCAATACTCAAGCAGCGGCAAGTGCTGAGACCATGTTACATTGGAATATTCCCTGAGCAGATGTGCCCTACCTGAGCATGGCTGGCACAGACTCAGCCATCCGAGCTAGCTGCTGCTGCAGCATGTCATTGGCCAGCTTCAAGGCAGCCACTTGTTTATCATGTGCTGCCTTGGTCTCCTCAGTATGAATCCTGCCTGACTGTTCAGCTACAGCAACAGCTGATTGCAGCTGAGCAATCTCTGCGTCCAGCTTCCTTACTGCCTGTCCCACAGCAAACAGTCATGTTTTCACCAATATGCACAGCAAAGTTTTGCCAATGCACAGTCACGTCTTCACTGATGCACAGTCACATCTTCACCCATGCACAGTCACATCTTTAGTGGTGTGCAACCGTGACTGCCGTGCAAAAGCTGATTGTACACACAGTACTCAGCGAAGGCGGCTTGAAGCTGTGACATAAATGAGCAGATGCACATTTATGTTACAGCAACGCCACACAGCCTCTGCTGATGGCCACTAGCTGCCTCTAGACACTTTATGCAGAGAAGTGGTCACAGTTTGCTGCCAAGACTGCTTCTCCAAGATTTTGAGTGCGAGCGTCACCTGAAACTGGCGGTGCCCTGCAGCAGAATGTCGTTCTTTCATATTGTCCAAATCCGCAGCTAGGCGCTCAGACAGCCGCTCAAACTCATCAGCTCTGAGCTTGTGCCCATCCAGCTGAGACTGCAGCAGGCGCAAGTGGCGCTCCTGATTCAGCTGGTAGTTGGCAAAGGGCATGCTGGGTGTGTGTATGATGCTGTGGTACTTCTCCACTGGGGCAGTGCCGGGGAGTGCTGCCGGAGGCTGTGATGATATGTGTGGCTCCTGCACCAATACAGGAGTGCACATTCAGGCAGCAGCATTCAGTGCAGACTGATGGCTGGAAGGGACTTTGCATTGCAAGTGTGTGATGACAGCTGCTGCAATTGCACAAGTTACATCAAACGAGTGTGGTGCTTTGCGCGAAGTCTCAATCTCCCGAAATTGCAGGCTGTGTATGGTTGTGGACGGCCATAGTGGTGCTGCCGTATCATGTGGCAGCAGGAGTTGCAGCATTGTATGATGCAGTGGATGACAACGTGTGTATGCTACCTGAGGCTCTGAGGAGCTAGAAGCCTCGTGCTGGCTGGATGGTCGAGTATGTGGCACATGCTCAATTTCTGACAGCAGTGCTGCCCCATCCACCTGCACATGTATCAGTTGTTGGCAGTGACCGGCCACCGATGTGACTGCAGCTACAGCAAGGGTTGTAGCAAACAACATCAACTTTGCTTTGGGTAGGCTGCTGCCAAGGTGCAGGCGTGTATGGAAGATGCACATTGCTTGCTGTGCTACGACGCTGCATCTGCTTATGCTGGATGACTTTGGGCTTTTTTTGTGCAGTCGACATATCAGCAGCTGTCCAGGCACACCTGTTCAAGAAGTTTTTGATAGTGGGTGTGAGTGTATTCTAGTTGTGCTTCTAAGTCTCTGATTCGATCTTTTTGAGCTTTCGGTTCGGATGCCGCACTCATAGGGCTTTCTTACAGACTTTATAGTGCAATGTGGCTCCGCTTCGAGGACGATTAGGTCCTTAACATCTCAACAACTCCTTGAAATCTGGCGGTAACAAGCGGTCGGGAAGCCTGAACGTCAGCGGAGTCGGTGTCGCTGATCATGGCTGCAAAGACGAGACGAGCAACCATCTGCTGACCCATCGTCTGCTCTGTTGAGCAGCAGCGCATTCAGCTTTCTTGACCCCAGGAAATGTCAAGGAATCTGGACGGGAGAGGCCCCTGATTACAGGTACAGCATCTGATGCAGAAGTTGACTAGCTTCAGCTTCAGTTCAGAGTCTGAACTTCAGACAGCGCAAGTGTGCAAGGGTTTTCTCAGATTCTTGTAATGCTGAGCTCATTCCTCAAAGAACATGCCTTTGTGCATGCCAGTTTATCTTCTGCGTCATTGCATGGACGAATTCTGCAGCGCAATAGATTGTATGTTGATAGTTGGGCCCTGTTCAGAGTATGAGCACTGGGTGTTGCAGGGATTGTTCTGTGGGCATGGCCTGGAAGCAACCCAGTGCATGAACCAGTCACTGAGCAGTTCTGCATTTGTGTTATATAACTAGGAGCTCAATAACATGATGGCACACGGTTGTGCAATTCAGGCGGGACAATAGATCATGCAACTTCTTGGGTGATGTGTGCATATTGTTATGTGTATGCTGAAGGCTTGGGCAAACTCACAGGAACCTGTCTTTCATCATTGCTGGAGACAGGCCAGTTCTTATCTACTTGTCGTGCTGCCATCCACCGGTGAATGTGCTGTTGTCATACCACCACCTGTGTCTCATCATGCCGCAGCAGCCATTTTGCTGTGTACGCCACAAATCTGTTGCATGATATACATTTTACAGCGCAGTACATCTGGAGGCAGTGATGCTATCTTCGTTGCATAGACAGAGCTCGTACAGCTTTGAACCCAGCAATCTGTCTTTTCTGACCGGATGTCAGCATAGACCATGGGGCATGCTGGTCTGTGAGCCATCCAATAAAACATGAGCCGTCTGTTTGTGAACAGTGGACCTTCAAGTCAAATCTAACAGTTGCATGAAAGCAATAGATGCAGGGTGTTGCACAACCCAAAGAACCGTCTGATTGCCAACGCCAAACTGAAATATGGCTGCCAACCTTGCATCGCACCCAGTGAACTATATTGTGGCGCTTGACACCATGCTTCCTGGCCACTACAACCCAGCTGTTGAGCAGCCTTCAAGGAACAACATCACATAGCATGACAGAGCAAAATTTCCAACAACAGGAGGTGATAGTGCAGGTAAACGTGCGTTCAAGGTAGAAGCTGAATACAGCAGCAAGTGTGACAAGCTTTACCTGCGCTCTGCGCAACACCTCTGGTCGCTGCTGGCAGAAGAGCACTCAGTGTTCGTGCTGTTGTTCTTGTTTGGCTTGGTCTTCAAACCCCTCGTCTGCTGTTAATACGAGAAGGAGATGTGACAGCGTAGCAAGTCTTGGCCTGCTTATTGAGCATCTTATGGCAAATGGCGAACGGCTGCTGTTGAGGGTAAGTTGCGTCGCCGAAAAGCAGATAGAGAGCAACAATTCCACGCGATCAGTGAGATACTCCCTCACTGATCAGTGCCCACGACTACTAGCATTGTTTGTAAAATAGTCGATTTCAAACGTGCAAAGTTTTGCACGTTCGCCTAAAACCTTCGTGCAGTCTCTGTTGCAGTCAGTTTCAGTAGCCTCAGAGCTGGGCAGACAGCAAATGAACGGCAGCCACAACGAAAAGGTTCTGCGCAGAAATGGAGGGTGCTTGTGATCACCAAGGTGCCTAGCCCCTTCCAGCTCCCTCTTTGGTGGTCAGCGTTTGCTCGGTCCTGCCTCAGTGTCAGGTGGACGGAGGGGAAGATGCAATGACATATGAGTTGAACTGACTTGTGACAGATGCACGTCGCGAGCTTTGCGATTTTGACACACAACACCAACAGCAAGGATGGAGGACTCCGCACTTTATAGCTGGTTCCCATGTGTTTCAAGCCTGATGTATCTACATACATCAGAAAGAATGACCTGCTTCTTGCCGCATCCATGACGCGTGCTTGGGTATACAGGGCTCATACGCCATGTAGTATCACGTCTGTGGAGCCTCTTGCAGAAGAGAGCATCCCAAGCTGGGAATAACATTGTGTGCATCCAAGGACAGGTTCCCAAAGCTGCCAAGGAGTTGACAGATTGAGCGCCTACATCCTGTGCTGTGACCACTATAATCTAACTTGCAGGTATGCCATGTTTGCAATTTTGCAGTTTGACGCATTTCAATCATGCTAGACTTGCTGACAGCAAAAGCTGTTGCAATGGGTCTTTGAATGTGCCCCGGTGTTCGGACATTTACAGGACAAATGGACACTATTGTTTGCATGTTCAAGGTTCAGATGACCTTGCATCGGCACTGTAGTTCTACACAGAAAATGCGCACTGTTTATCATGATGGCATGTATTGCAACATGGGCTATGCTGCAGATGTAGATTTAAGTGCATTGCTGTCAGGACTCATTGTCTTCTTAGCCTATTAATGTAACAGTAAGTTTTGGAAACCTTGTGTTTTGGGTTTTTATATGGCTTTATTGTGGCTGTTGACACAAATGACCGTGTGTGCAAAGGCAGCACAAGCGTCGCAACTAGCAGACCAGACCGGCTGGCGCAATGGATAGCGCGTCAGACTTCTAATCTGAAGGTTGCGGGTTCGAGTCCCGCGTTGGTCAAGCCATTTTTTGCTTTTCCAAGATCGTTCCTGAATAAGTCGTTGTTTGTTGTGCCGCTGCTAGCACCAAGGTTGATAGTCTGTGTCTCAGGCTCGAACACCGTAATATTTGTATCAAACTTTGATATATTGACCAGATCGAAATTTGACATGTTATTTGACCATTTAACGATAATGTTGGCATGGCATCTTAGTGGCCTACCACATGATGCAGTATGGACATTTGTAGAAAACAATGCGTGCCTGAAATTCTGTCGAATGCTTGCAGCTGCAATTGTGTAGCCCATGCACCAAGATTTGCAAAGCTTTGCCAGTTGGCTGGCAAATCCCGGGGCAGCCGCGCACACTCAGTCTTCAGTAGAACACTCAGATCTGACCCTATAATAGGACGTGCATTTCAAGCTGTGGCAGAGGTCATGTTTGCTAAGATGCCAAGCAGCTGCTGCCCAAACACCTGCCGTGAAAAGTTTTGCTTCACATGCACCCTGGCTGCACCACCCATCCTGTTTGCCAAATCATGATCCTGTCACATGGCACGAAATAGTCACTAAAGGTCAAGACTGGTTCTGCTTTTGCAGGCATTCTGCAAGCATGCCCTGATGCATGAGGAGAATCAGGGCTGTACAAGCTGCCGCACTTCGTGCGGTCAATACAAAACCCTTTAGGACTTCAGGCGTTCACTCACCAACAGTTTTCCCATTGCATCTGCAAATTGACTGGGCGACGGACTGCATAAAAAACCTGTCACTCCAGGCAGCACACTCTCTGTTGGGCCTCCACTATTACAGGCAATAACTGGCCTGCCTGAGGCCATAGCCTCTAAAGGCCCAATGCCAAAGTGCTCGTGCTGTGGTGTGTACAGCAACCCCACACAGGCTGTCAGTAGCGCTGCACGCTGTCCATCAGTAAACGACGGCAGCAAATACACCTGGCAGTTACAGACTCTGCTTTGTTGAACTGTTAACACAGCTGAATGAGCTGCTGCCATGAGCAGCCAATGCAACCCTGTACTCACTCAAGTGGCGGGTGCCTTGCGACCGTCTGCAAATGCAAGGCAGAGCTGCAAGGCAAGCACCCTGTATAGATGTTCTAAGGCAGTCAAGGTGCCAATTGAACATCAGCAACAGCAGCAGAAGGCCTGTTGTCACAGAAACAGCACAGCAGCACATGCCAGCAGAGCTAGCTTGCTGTGGCAGCACCTCTACACACAGATGCTTGACAGCCGCAAGACGTACAAGCATGTGCACTGAAGGTGCCACCAGCTGCAGCGATTGTTGATGATAACTGAACACAGACAGACCTCATCCTCCATGTGCAAGTCAGTGACCAGTTGCTGCACTTCCTTGAAGTGCTCTCGGTTCTCTGCCAGCCTCCTGTCATACCCCCCGGCCACCACCAGACGGGCTAAAGAGGCACCTGGATGACCTTGCCTTTTCAGCTCATGCAGTGCCTTCACAGCTAGAGGCAAGCCCTGCACATTTGCCGCAACCGCATGGGTCTTACGTGTGGCAGGCCTGGTGGTACAGGCATTTGGCAATCACAGCAGTGACAACATATCAAGTCCAGCATGCAAACGCCTCTGTGTGCGTGGATGACAAGCTTGATAGCTATTAGCTACCAGCTGAATTTGTACTGCACAGCACATGACTGCATCAGATGCTGGATCACAATGAAGCTGACCTTCTTGCGCTCAAAGCGGTTGATGGACACAAACAGTGGACCAGACCGCATGAAACTGCCTAGCTCAAGTGACACCTCGCTCTGCCAGTGTATGCATAAAGCTTGGAGACCTTCATCAGATGGCAGCTGGACAGCAGGGTACAGCACCTGAGGGACCACGCCACGAGCATGCAGTCGTGTGAAGGTCTGTGCAAATATGCCTGCAGCAGGCAGATGATGGATGACCTTATAGCATTATCATGCTGAAATAGTTCTATAGCTTTTTGGGACTACTGAGCGACTTGTGGCTGATGCATCCGGGTATCATAGCATGATCCTACGGGTTTCACTGCTGTTCCTGATATGTTTCTCAGACTCCTGCTTGCAATGGCAAGCAAGCAGTATTGCACAGCATGGTAGCGGCCATGAAATGGCGTGCAGAGTAACATGAGCTTATACAAACCTTGTGTATAGTGGCTGTTGACAAGCAGCCTGTCTGCCATGCCAGTGGTAGCCTGCTCAGCATAGTCTAAAGGAGCGCGATATGCGCTATGTGCACGGGATCTTCTCTGTGCTAGCAGAAGATCAGGGAAGTGACAGTAAAACAATACCTGCATTCAGCAGCGACAGTGTGTGATGCCGTCTGCATTGTGCCCTCAATGTTGGCCACATGAACACAATGACATGCAGACAGCATGGAGTAAATGCGGACCTCACTTCTTGTGAGCAGCTGCAACACTGGTATCACGATGGAGACTTGGTCTACAATGATTACGTCGTATTGCTTGTGCTGCCTGCAGGCAAGCAGTAGCCGTGAATGGTGGTCTTCTGCTTTCAACTTTTGCTGAAGCAACCTGTCTGCAGAATCAGAGTGGTACTTCAGCCATGTCTCTGAGTTTGTCACCTGTAAGCACACCAAGCAAGCCAGATAGCTGCTAAAGTGCAGCGCACATATGCACAAAAGGCATGCAAGCGATTGTTGAAGCTCCTGGGGAACCAGTTGCCAGCTTGGATGACCGGGAAGGCGCCGCTGACTGTTTCCGGGAAGCAGCGGTATACGTCGTGATATGCTGTATACACGTGAACCTACAGTCATATGGATGTTGCCAACCTCAGCAGAAGATGCAGGCTCAGGCAGGACAAGACCAGCTTACGTTGTGTCCCCGTCCAGCAACCTCAACAGCTGCATCCACGATCAATCTTTCGGCTCCTACAAATCATGCAACTGAGATCGATGATGCGGTCAACGCTACAAAATGCGCACGCAAGCACAGATCAGTGATCACCTCCCAAGCCTAGGTCTGGGTGACAGAAAGCGACATGAAGCCGCTTCTCGGTCATGACACGCAGTACAATCACAGCAGTTGTGTGTGCGTATGCCTGGTCTGGGGAGAGAGAGAGAGAGAGAGACATCCGTCGCTGGCAAAGACCTTTGTGCTGGTGATAGACGAAGGAGCAAAGACAGTTTTGATGTCGACAGCTGCAAACTTTGACACAACCTTCGGGCGTGCGCTAAACTCAGGACGACAAACGCGTGGGTTGTCGTACTTGCTGTGCATTTGTGCAAGCCCTGAGTTTGTGTGTCTCATGCCAAGTTTTCTAGAGAATCTTCCTTCCAGGTCAGTCGCACCCTCCTACCTCTGTGGCTCCCGAGATGGCTCGTGTACTGGTTGTGTTTGACAACAACCACAAGCGACGTACCATGTCATGATGGGTGATCTCAACATGCATGATATGCACGCAGGGGCAACTTGACAGCAACTGTCCCAGGCCAAAGCCTGTACAAAGCACCTCAGACATACCTTGCACAGCACCCTACTGCTCCACCAGAGGAGCAAGTCATCACCACAGACCCTGAAAATGTACTTTTGCGGGTACTGAAGCTAAGCCAGAAGAGGGAAGGCCCCAAGGGCAAGGCTGACAAAGCCAAGGCAGCTGACAAGAGCAGGAGGTCTGTATAGTTTTGCAGATAGCTGCGTTTTGTTGCAAACCTCTCTTGGTCTACACTAACAACGGTGCAAATGCAGACCAGCAGCAGAAGCAGCAGAGGGTGTGCCCGCCAGCAAAAGACATAACGCACATGCAACAACAGCAGGTAAGCCCTTCAGGCTAGTAGCTTCCACAGGCTTTGCTGAGAGGCTGTACATCATGTCGGCTCCAGCCTGCACATTTGGAGCTCCTCCATAACAGATACTTGGTCAATCACATTTGTTTCTCTGCCTCTAGACGGTGATTTTGGCAGCAGCAGAGGTGCCAAGGGTGAGAAATATACCCTTCAAGAGCTGCAGGGGAAGACCAACAAGGCTTTGATGGTAGGTGCACCCCAGCAGCTCTCTGCATGTTCAAAACAGTGCATGAAGGCGTTTTGCTGTGTGTGTCTTCAGTGCCCTCAGGAGTCTGATGCAGTGCCAGAGACATGCATGGTCAATTCTCCCCAGCCATCTGCAGAGACAGTTGCGCTTCTGCCCACGCCTGAACACAGAGATGGCATTGTGTTGCAGGACTTGCTGAAGGATAAGGGCCAATCTACAAAGGGCAAGAAGGAAGACTTGGTGAAGCGTATCATGGACTACCAAAAGAGGGAAGCTATTGCTTCGCGACCGCACTGATCAGCATTGCAAGCAACTGCAAGGAGACCCCCCAAGCAATTGGGCCTAGCTTTACCAAGTCTTTCAGCCTGTTGTCAGATACCGCTTACTGAATGCTTTATTTGTTATTGCTGTCATCATGAGAAAGGTATTACTTCTGTGACATCAACACATCATTTTATGTGGCACATCAGGCTCATACTTTTGCTGAGTGTGGTGCAGCTTGTCACAGGCCCTGTGTTGAAAAGGTGCTGCCTCAGTTTGCAATATGTGAGCCTTGGTGCAGTATCACAACACAGATCCAAACACTTCAACATTTTGTGAACTTAGGCACACAGAGTTGTCGTATTCCTGGATTGTTTTTGACCGATTTTGAGCTATGTCCAAAACATCAGACACTCTTGTCAGCGACTGTGCAGTCAAACACAGGCAGCAAGAGTATTGCACACTGAGCAAGCCTGCCATGTGAAAGAAAGTGGTGGCAGCAAGTGTGTATTGCTGGCATCAGTGGCAAAAGGCATCCTTGGCGTCTACCTGTGACTTGCTGTCAGACAAACAGGAAGCCTGAGGGCTCCGTAGGTCGACAAGCTGAGGGTACTGCAGGAACGTGGTGCAAATCAACACGCACAAATATTGACTCTCAATGACTGAGTCTCAATTCAGCGAGGATCCGCTGAACAAATGATAACATGAGGATCTGACTCCATGCCACCTTGCAAGAAGACTGTGCAGGTTCATTGCTATTATGCCTTGGCGCCGCAAATCAGCAAAGACAGCTGCCAGACATAATGCTTTATGGGTGGTCATCAGTCAGACGCTTGTGTGCCTCAAACCTGCAACAATGGTCCAAAACCAGGCAATTCAAGCATGAGAGCATGTGAGGGACACAACGCAAAAGAGTACCAAGGGCAGACCACAATACATTGAACACCTCCATGAAATCACATTGTAACAACTGTTGATCTTTGAGTCTAACGATGAAAGCACAGCCTGGGTAGTGTACAGTTCAGTCTGTGCAAAATTAGTCCTGCCACTGCATTCTGCTAGTCTAGATGATGAATACCACCCCCTGCTATCACCTGCTCTTGTCATCTCCACCCTGCATGTAGTTGGCCAACTGACCGCTCTGTGCTGCAGCCTTCAGCGCATTCATGACAGCATTTGCCGACTCTCGTGGGTTCAGAGCCGGCTTGTTGCCTTTGCCATTGCCATTTGGGGCCCGCATACTTCCATTGCTGCCATGTTTTGACTGCAAGTTGCCTGCGTTCTGGATCTCAAAAGGCGCCAGCACCGGTGGCTGCTTGCCGCTGACGCCAATGCATGTGAAGACATTGTTGTCATCTAGGTTGAAGCACTGCAGGGCCTGGTAGATGTCTTCTGCTGTGGCAGCCTCGTACATGGCCACCAAGTCTCTCAACACCTCCACTCTCTTTCCTGGGACATCATCTCGCTGCAGATGCGTCAACAACCCAAGCCAGTACATGTTGTCCTGCGCCACAAGCCAAAGATGAGGGCCACAGCAGTATAGACTGGAGTCGATCTGGCTATGTGCAGAGGGATGCACGCCCACAATGCCATGAGTGTGACAAGGATCAGTTATAAATTACAGGCCAGCTTTTCTGTTGTTCACAGAGCCAGTAGTGCGACTTAGAACAAGCTTGAAGCACGATGCAAGCACACCACACATATGGCATGAGGAAGTTGAAACAGAGGCCTAACATATATGGTGCAAGCAGGTCCTTCTTGCATCTGCGACCTGCCTAGCTCAACAACCAAGTCAACAGCTGTATGCACATCGATCATACTGTGATGAAAGGCAATTAGAGACTCAACGTACCTTAAGATCAGTCTCGTGGCGAGTGAGCACTGTGCGGCGAGCTCTGAGCACCTCCCTGGCTGTCACCTTGTCGGTCAACATATGTCTCAACACTCTCAGGGAGGCATCCATGGCCTCCTGAATCTTGTTGGGTGTGGATGTGACATTCACCACAAACCAGCCCGCCCCAAGCCGGTCAAACGATTGAATCTCAAAGTTCACGTCGTAAGTCAGGCCCAGGGAGTCACGCACTGTCGTGAACAGCCGCCCATTCATGATCTCTGTCAACAGATTCAGGGTCACCATAGGGTATAGAGGGTGCCACCGCCTGACATCAGTCGCCTGGGCAATCAGGTGAGGGGGGGCGATCCGGGGGAGCTGCATGGGTGCTTCAACAGGAGCTTTGGGGTCCCCCTTACCAAAAGAGAACCAGCGTGCTGGCGCCTGACCAGCAATGTAGGCACATGCTCTTTCATCAGAGTCTTTCAAGTGCCACTGTACCCGCTGAGGGGTCTGGGGGTGGACCAGCTGAGGTGAGGTGGTGGAGATGACTGGGGGGGTTGATCTAGGTGCGACTGTGCCTAAGTATCTGAGGACCAAAGATTCCAACTCAAGCGGGTCAAAGTCGCCGGTGATGTTGATTTCTACGTTTTCTGGGTGCAGCATGTCCATGACTGCCTTGCGCATGCCATCCAGAGACAGGGCTTGGATCTCTTCTGGGGTGGGGTCCCTGAACCGCCTGCAGCAACAACCCTCCATTCACCCCTTCCTTCATTCCTTCATTGAGTCATTCACTCATTCATTCACTCATTCCTTCACTCATTTATTCAATCCTTCCTCACTCACTCACTCACTGACTCACTCACTCACTCACTGACTCACTCACTGACTCACTGACTCACTGACTCACTCACTCACTCAATCATCCATCCATCCATCCATCCATCCATCCATCCATCCATCCATCCATCCATCCATCCATCCATTCATTCATTCTCAAAGAGGCGCTCAAGCCAACAGTGACCATTTGACAAACGAACTGAAGTCACAGACAATCATCTGAGAGTTCACACATCATCGCCGTTATTGCAGACACAACAAAGCTGCCAGCATGATCAATGACAGAATTCTCACACAGCAGCAAGGCAAGGTTGAGGATCACAGAACACCAGGGGCTGGATCTTGACACATCAGCAAGTTGTGGGTGCTTCGTCTAGCAGACATCTCCACACTGAAGCCGTACTTCTCTGCCAATGCATCAGCTCACGCTGTAAATTTGACAGACATCTAAAGGACGTTGCATAACGCCAACTGCGCTTTCCAGGCCAATGACAGAACATAACCCACACCCATCTCTTGGTGGCTTGGCATAGCCACCACTTGTGTTTCAATAGTGTGCGCCCCCCGTAATCTGTCATGCCAAAATAGGCCGCCAACAGGACAAATGCAAGGAGTCTTATGTCACCATGACAAGAGTGGAAACAAGGTGCCACATACCTTTCAGGGCCCAGCATTGCCTCCATGACGCGGTCTGCAGTAGAGCGCTCTAGGCTCTTGGTCAGGCTGCGGTGGTGGCTCACCCAGATCTGCTTGGCTCTTTCCATGGCTGCCTCGTCCCAGGTTGGCTCGTTCAGGAACATATGCACTAACTCCAGCACTGATTGCATCCCTCCCTCACCTGTACACACAGCATCAACTGACTGGTCAGGCATCGACAGGGAATGAAGTCAGTATGGTGCTGGTGCTGGTTCTCCTGATGCAACTGTGACTCCATGTGCATGTACATATACTAGGTGCTGCTGCTTCTCATTCATTTCAAGCTGATGCTTTTGACCTCATCATGCCATTAGTCCTGGCATCAGCAACAAAGCACTTCCAAGTTAAGAGTTACACCATGCTATGACTAATCAGGCAAGTGGATTGTTACCTTCCAGCAAAGGTACCAGGATGGCAATGTAACAAGACATGGTCACAGCACTGTCGATGGCAGAGCAATGCTACTGACACCGTGACAGCATAACGTCAAGTGGTGACAGCATTGACAGCATGACTAGCAGCAACCAGGAGAGTTGGCTCGCAATGAGAGCTGGCAGTAGCAATGCAGCAGCAGCAGGCAGCCAGCACATGTCAGCCAAGAGAGCTTACGCATGGCAAAGTGGAAGTCCAGGAATACCCACTCCTCATCAGGTTCCAGCACACAGTTGATGAGCTTGCTGATGCAGAACAGCTCCACTTGTTCTCTGGCCCACTGACCCACAGTGCCGGCCTCATTCAGGGTACGCACACCCACACCCACCACCCCTGCCCCGCTTGGGCCCACCCCCTCCCCATTGTTTGCTCTGCCACCTGTCACAGCATGACAGTAGAAGCATGAGGTATTGATTTGAGTGAAGTCACTGCACCAGCATGCTGTTTGCTGACTTTGACAGGAATTGCTCGCAGCGTTGACTGACTGGACTTTCAAACAGCAACAATGGGTGGAAGACGCAGAAGGCCAAGATCTGAACTGATTAGTCTTGATGTGAAAAGCAGGTAACCAGCTGCCATGGAACCAAGTACTAGCTATTCCCACTTTGCCTCCAGCACCTTAAAATGCCCCACTATTGATGATGAGTGCGGCAAGCTGACAGAGTGGGATGGCCTGATCAGGGGTGTATCACCTGCTGCTATCATCCTGAGCATGGCAGCTTTGGGTTCATTCAACGTCCTTCTGGCATTGACTTTGATGCCGTTGGATAGCTTAAACTGTATGATTTGTTCAGAGGGTTCATCTGAGGGGATGACTGGGATGTCCTCCTTGGATATGGAAGTCGCTGTTGGCAGGAAGCGCGGCTGGTGCTCCGCCATGAGCTTGTCAAGATGCTCCGCAGAGATGAGGTGTTCCGGCACCTCCACCTCTGCTCTTGCTTCAACCTGCATTGACACTTGACAATTGAAGCTTCTCAAGGACAGCTTGAGTCATGCAATGCAACCTGCTCTCGGTCATCGGCTCATTGAGATGCTGCTCGAGGTGGTCTGGCATCTGCATTTCTGCCTGTGTTTCAGCCTGCTTTGACACATGACACTGGTGAACCTGCAAGCACAATACCATGCATGGTGTGATGTGGCAGTCAACACAACACCTGAACACCTGTCGCAGGATGTGCCACTACCTCGATAGAGTCTTCAGCAAGGGCAGCAGCAATGTCCTCAGCAGTGACATTGAAGCGGATGGCCCCCTCAGGGATGTCAGCATTGTCGGGGTCCTCCATGTCTGCCAGCTGGGCTGGGGGCGACGCTGGGTCAATGTGCTCACTGGTCGTCAAGCTTGCGCCCCGCTGCATTGGCATGCCTCCACCTGATGCCACCATGCATACCCTTCAGTCAATGCTGCATGCAAGCTAGTAAGGGCGGATATTGCTTAGAAGCGATGCTGTGTTAGTGCAGTGACTGGCGTTCAAGTTTGTGTCCTTGCAATGGCATCCCTTGCACTGCTAAATGCACAGCTCAGTCAGTACTGTGCTTGGGGGAAACAAGCCAAAGATCTGATGCTGAATCAGCAGATTCACTCATGATCAGTTTTGTTCTTCCTAGCATTTCGTTTCTAGCACTTGCCTGTCACATGGCTGACATACTATACGTGTGTCAGACCAGGACGTGACTGTTTTGCATGAGGCTGGTTGCAGGCACTCACTGGCAGGTATGCTCACACACCTTTTGCACAATCAACTCACCGCTCATCACGCACGCAAGGACTATCTGGCTGGTCACGCTCCAGCAACACACCTGGGAAGTCTGGGCATGCACCACAACAGGTCTTATCACACAAGCCTTTGCACTGATGCCTCTTCTGACTGCAGAATGCGATGCCACACCCCTGAGTCTTGTGTGGGGGGCAGGGGTGGGTATGAGACCTATGTGTGATACATCAAAGTTACCTGTGCTTTGCCCGCTGGCATCCATGAAGGCTGGGATGCATGCCACAATGGAAGTCATACGGGTGGGTCCCCAGAGGGCATAGCCGTTGTGGGAAGGGTCATGCCCCGCCTCCTCCAGCAGCTCAGCCTCTTTACGGTAATGAGAGATGTACGACAGTACACTGGCTCCTATGGCATTAACCTCTTCCAGGGTCACGCTGTCTGCAACCTCCAGCAGTCTGACATGGGCCTGCAGATACATGATCATAACTTTGCTGCACGTTTCCCCAGCAGAAGTTGCAGAGCGGACATAACTTTGCCTTGCACGCTTTTGTTTGCCAAGTCCAAAAAGTTGCAATGTCTTCTTGGTGTAAGAGTGACTTCACGTGAATGGGCCATGCAGTTGGTTCATCTGCTCTGCAGTGCCACCAAGGCCTGCAGTTGCGACTTCTGCCGCCGCAGGTCAGCTGCAGTTACCATGGCATATCGCTTTGTCCAGGTAATGGAAAGAGGCACTGGCGTACCTCTTCTTGGGCCATGAATGTGTGGTTGAGGGCAAGGCACTCCATGCAGTAGTCCAGGGTGTCCACACTGGGCACACTCTCCCACTGCGCAGCCACGTGCTCGCTGTCCCTCATCAGAGCAGCCTTGTAATTTGCCAGCTCCCCTGCAGTCACGCCGTACTTCTGCAGCCGTCTCACCTCCTGCACAGCCACCTGTGCAACACAAACAGTCATGTACGCTCATACCAAATTCCTTGGATACACTTGTGCTTTCAAGCAAGGCAGGATGTCTGATGAGTCATAACTGGCTCCACACCCCAGACTATAAGGTACTATACAAGATGCAATGAATTGCTTGGATCGGAGTTGCTTTGCAGGTGCAGTCATCAAACCTGGCCGTCGCAGTCTCAAAGAGTTGTTTGATTTGACAATTAGACCATTTGGGTTCTGCATTTCTCAGAACATTTGGTTTGCAATGTATTAGGGTGTTTGCCACTGCCAAAGCAGAAGATGGATTTGCTTGCTTTGCTGAACATGGTAAAAGGCATTGTGGTGTCCACAGAGCCATAGGCAACTCTGTTATGAGTCTTGTGGACATTGGGGGCAACTCCCGCCTAAGAAATGATCACATCCTTGCATAAACTGTCTAAATTGGCATCATTCTTGAAAGCCAGAAAGACGCCAATTTGGACAATTTATGCAATTATGTAATCTTTCTGAGGAGAGAGTTGCCTCCAACATGCATAAGCATCACAACAACTTCTATTCTTTGCTGACATGCTGTGTAACTGTCACTCAAGGCTGCTGCCTGTCATTGGTGTGCATATGTGGGTAATGACAAGAGTCTTGCAGACTCTGTACCGAGAGCTAAGGCTCAAGCCTCAAAATTAGCATTGCAGACATTGGAAACACTGTGCATGTATTTGCAGACGCATAAGCAGCCGCATACGCATAGAATCAGGAGTATACTAGAGACGGCACAATGCGTTACCACAGCTATATGCTGAGCCACAAACGCAGCAATGAGCAAGTCAAGTCTTGTAACACATATGTGCACAAGCGCAGCCTTTTGGCAAAGCTCCCCAGCTTTGTTCTCGTCTATTAGGACACTGGCAGCACTCTGGGAAGCAGGCTTACAGCAGGGGTGATTGAAACACATGTTCTCTGCAACTCAGGCTCACCTCAATGGCTTGCTTCCAGTCCTTGGGCTCAGAGGTGACAGTGAGCGTGGACACAGTACACCCCTCCCTAGCGCTGTCACTGTGGTCCATCTCAATACTGATGAATGGAGGACAGGCAGTGGTGCTGTAGCGGCTGTTGATCCTGAACTGCAGGATGCTGAGCATGAGCCTGGCCATGAAGCCGGCACGCATGCCAGCGATTGTGTCCTGAGGCTGGACTGGCAGCTTGCAGAAGAGTGACAGCATGAAGTGCTGGAGCAGGTGGTGGCGGAAGACGCTGACCCCGGGAGTCTGCTCCCCGGGCTGCAGGGGGCCGCACCCAAACCTGTGCTGCACTGGTGGCCTCACCTGTTGATGACACACCAACATGGTCAGTTTGGGTATGGCAGTGCGCTTGAAATGAAAGCTTTGGGTGCACTGCTGACATCTTCTGTGATACGCGCAGCGAGTGTGGTAATCCAAACAAGATATTGTAAGGACTGCAGCCAACTGTGTGCATTACTGGTGGGCTTGTCTATTACATAGGCAACAGCAACAACAGTCATGCAGGCAGGGAGTACAGTCAGGAGGAGGCTTTGTTGTAGCTGGGTTTGCTGTCGTGATGGCGTCACCTGTGGCGCACAAAACTGCAACGCCACAACTAAGCAGAGCAGTGAGATCAGTGTGAACAATGAACTTATGAGTTCAGACGCAGTAGATTGTTATGCACTGCTGGCTGCAGCTGCCAGACAGGCAGCAAGAGACTAGCAATGCAGCAATCAGAACGAGCTGGAGTGTCGTAATCATCAAGCCATGGCTTGGTGCAAGTGCCTCAACACGCATGTCACCACAGACAAGTGGCTGTGTGCCTGACTGTTGGGACAGAGGCCACAAAGTGTGACAGAGTGAACAAGTTGTGTGCTGCAGGTAGGCAGCGAGACTGACCAGCTGCCTTTGCTTGAGAGGGCCGGGCACACCATTGCCAGGAAGACGGCCAGGAGGGATCCTGCCAAACGTCTCACGTATCAGCTTCTCTGCAGCATCCATACCTCCTCCAAGCGCACCATCAAAGTCACCCACTAGGTAGAGAGTTGCATTGCCTGGGAAGTACCACCGCTTCCAGAAGTCGTGCAGCACCTGCCTTGACACACTCTCTACCTGTGGCCAGAAGCATCAATCAATTTTGATCAATCAACTTACATTTCCTGTGTTTAGAATTCATCAGGGAAGTCAACAGACAACAAATGGGAAATCAACAAACACTAAACACTAAATGTTCAAGGTGTTCGACAATAAAGCACCAGAGAATAGCACTCATGTGTAAGCCCCATGTGCCTGAGGCTTACAGAGGTGATGAGTTGCAAGTTGTAGCAGAGATACACACACGCACATGGTCAGGCATGTAGCTTGTCTTGGATCAAGGTCAAAGAAACTTCAGAAAGAAAGATCAAAGCCAGCATTGCAATCACAAGCGCAGTGATCAGAAATCAAAGCCCACCTGATCCATTTTGCCGATGGGGAATCTGAACCCCAGAGCGTTCTCCTCATGCAGGTACTGAAGCAGTTGACAGTCCACGCGATACTCAATGGTGTTCATCATTTGAGCCTCTGCCATGACTGCTCGCCTCTCCTTCTCTATACGAGTGGACAGGAACTCAGCTTCAAATGCGACCTCAGCCAATACATCCAGAACCTGTTGCAGATACAACACAGACAACGTGAGCATGGAACTGCTGGTTAGCTGAGGCAGCCACAGACAAGGTGAGCATGGAACTGCTGGTTGGCTGAGGCAAGCCACAGACAGGCCAATCAGCACCAAGTCTGATCAGGACTGAAGCTGACTCCAACATTTCTGAATGACTGAGGCTTCTCTCGGGTAGCAAGGAATGGTGTGAGAAGCATATGCACAGGTGAACATGAAGCAGATAGCGTGATACAATAGCTGCAGAAGATACGTTCAACAGCAATGTGGAACACCACATGGTGAGAGCCTACAGATAACTGGGCAGGTGTGACATTGGGGAACCATCAGTATCCAGCTTCATGCGGTGCCACAACCATGCATTGCAGCTGCAGTGTGCATATACCTGAGGAAGCATCAATGTGTCAGTAGTACCATTGATGAGCGGCGCGTGCACATGGAAAACAGTGTGATGGAAGTCTGTATACGCATTAGAGCGTGCGCCGGTGCCTAGCAGACTTTCCCTCTTCTTGCTTCCTAAGAATGTGATATGCTCAACCATGTGAGCTATGCCCTGCTCGTTTGGCTGCTCGTCTACACTGCCTGCATCGGATGCATCTATTTATTTCTTGTCCGGATCCTGCCTGATGTGCCAACTGCCATTTGCTGACAGACGTTTTGTATATGTGAGCCCTGAGCACAGGCTGCCTGTATGCCTGCAATGATGCCAATACTGCAATGCATGACTTGTGCTGCTTCAAATCAAGGATCATGTGAAAAATATGGGACAACCAACTTTGCACAAAATGGACCATCGTTTCTGCCTGTGATATGACCCTTCTTGCAAGCATGCCTGCATGCATGCTTACCTGCATGCATCTCGAGATGGGCCTCAAACCGCTGCGGTGGAACCTTGTTTGGCAGCATGACATATCTGAGACCATTTTCTAGCTGACCCAAACGCAAGTTGTCTGCTTGCTTCAGGTTTTCACCCAACAGCTCTTGCATGGGTGCGCTGGCCTGTCCAACCTGCAATGTACAACGTAATGTCTGCTTGCACTCTAAAGATGGCTTGATGGAATCTGGACCTGCGGCTGCCGTCATTACACCAGCAGAGCACACACAGTGCACAGACTGCATACCATGGTGACAGCAACAATTGTCTTTGAGCCATGCCGTCTGGAGGCAACTGATAGGAATCTTTGCCCCACAAGATCGCCAAATATGGAAGAAGACTTGTTGGACACGTTGCTCCTGCAAGTTCACTTATAGTGATCTGTCACCACAGGTATGTTCAGAACAACTTGACCATGCAATCAATACAAACAAACAAAAACATAAGGAACTATGCACTGTCAAGCAAACAGCAGCAGTCTCAGCACCGGGGTAAGCATTTGCTGCATACCCGCGACAGCTTGGTCGTGCTGTGGACCTGAAACAAGCTTGCGACGGCCTGGGCTTGGCCCTGCTTGACCCAGAGGGTCTTATGTGCCGACGTGCGACATTTTGGCGAGCTACATGACTTGTGACGAGACGCCTAGCTGGCGACCTTGAAGTGAAACAACCTGTATGACCTGCAGTCGGCGCGAGATGCTTGCTAACGCCGGACATGATTCCGGTGTTTGACATCAAGGCTTATCGCATTACACTCAGCAAAGAGTGCCCCGATCTGCTGGCTTTCTGGCCTGTCACACTCAAGACCCGGCCTTAGCGGACTGCTGACCTTGACCTGTCTGACCCACAGTGAGTAACACAGGCACGGGACAAAACGCTCCCGGAACAATCTAGCGGATTCAAGGTCAGCATTGATAGCGCAAGCAAGCTCACAGCGGACTGTTTGCGATATAGCACACGCCCACAACTCATTGCGGCTGCACCTGTTGCTAGCCTGCACGGCTACACTCCAGCACCCGGGGTGAAAACACGTTGTTACTTGGATCTGATCATTTGTGCGGCAAAGCTTGCGTGCAACGACATCCCCGAACTTTGCATTGGTCAGTACGACAAGCATGATAGTGAGGCCCTGTTGTTCAACGGTGTCGTCACACCAGGGCAGATTCGATAACAAGTCGTCACAGGTCGGCATGAGTTGCACACCACCATAGAATATGCTTCTCGATAGTTTGTTTGACGGGCAGCCCTGATTTTGAAGCAGGCACGTTTGAGGCCAAAAGCAAGCCGCTTGACTGTCGTCTTTGCAGCTCGTGACGGTACAGTTGCTGTTCACCCTGAGCTCCCTGCTGCTCACTGCAACCATGAGTCAGTTGGCACTCAAAAGAGGTAACCCACAGTGCAGGTCCAAAGGTGGACAAGGGCTTGGGCATACTAGAGTGGACTGGCAGTCTTGTACCCCAGGGTCTGCTTGTGAAGGGTATATTTCGTCTTGTATCAGCTGCTAATATTGCTCTTGCTTGCCTACGCTCTTGGTTTGCGGCCACAGCTCAGACTTTTGCAGGTGCTAAAAATGGTTGGAAACTTGCCTGGAAGACCATGATGAAGGAATTGGCCCCTCAAACAGCTGATGGCAGCTACAGCAGGCCGTCTTATGACTTTCAAGCCAGAATAGGAGATGCAAGATTTCCCGTGAGTCAAGCCTCCCGATGGTTGTATTTTTGCTTGTTTTCTGCCTTGGTTGATCTGCAGCGCCCTTATGCTGACCGCATCGTAACCTCAGCAAGACAGTCTGCAACAGCATAACAATTCTTGACCACGCCATCTGCCTGGCCTGATCTTGCCTCAATGTCCATTGGCCACAAGCTGAGTTCAAGGCAGCACTGCTATACAGGTTGAGTCTGGTCGGTACCACATCTATGTTGGCAACGCCTGCCCATGGTGTCATCGAGTTGTACTGGCACTCATTGTCAGAGGCTTGACTGAGCATATCAGCGTCACGTGGGCAGCAGATGATCCAGAAAGGGCATCAAGGGGAGGCTGGGTGTTCAACAGCCCTGAGCCTGTCTTTGGCAAGAATGATCTGAGGTCAGCTGCATGTGTCACCACCTCTAGTGACAATGTATGTTCTCTCCATGTGCTGAGCGAGCGTGTCTCACTGTTCTGTCTCTAACAACACATGGTTGGGACTACATCATTTGAACCCATATTCCTTACAAAACCCATGTGCCTGAAGCGTCTTCTTGATAGGTTGGATGCAAAAGCTGAGCTATTTGTCAATGAGCTGTACCATTTTGATGTAAGTGCACCAGCGCAGCTTGTCTCCATTCGTATAGTCTTGTCAGTTTCTACATACTGGTTTGCCTCCTGTGTCTGACTCTCGGGCTGTCTGCAGTTGCAACTATTGTTTCCAGGGAAACTGTGTGAGTGGGCCTGTTCCTATGGGTGCAACATGGCTTGCAGCCTGAATGCAGGGAGGTGTATGATGCAGCTCAGACTCGCTATAAAGGCAGATGCACTGCGCCACTGCTTATTGACAAGAAGCAGCAGAAGCTGGTCAGCAACGAGAGCTCAGACATCATGCGCATGCTGAACAGTGTCTCCCTGCCAGGCTGCAATGACATAGACCTTTACCCATCACATCTACAATCTGAAATCAATGAAGTCAATGATCTGGTGT
>JAABUP010002919.1_pt1 | contig 31512 bp, 41 predicted proteins | sample 5559201 | NCBI WGS metagenome assembly JAABUP01 (sample SAMN10711887, study PRJNA513373) | rock metagenome | isolation source: Antarctica rocks | place: Antarctica
TAACTCCAGCCGGCAGTTGGGGTGCTTGTGGGGTAGCAGGAGTGAGCTGGCTGGGCGTAGCAGCAGCAGGGCGGGGGGAGGGAGATCCAAAGCTAGAGATAGAGTGGTGGCTCAAGGGGCTCTGATACAGGGAGGGCTCCTCACGCAAAGCCAGTGCACCTGTTGTTGAGCTCTGCAGCAATGCTGTGCAGTCTTAGTCATCAGTATGGTAAATCAGCCATCAGCAGGGAGGAAGGAGTTTAGTCACTGGGCTGGCCAACATCATGGGGAGTGAGTGTGCATCAGTATTAAGAAGCAGTGCTGCATGCCGGCATTGGCATTGGTGCATAGATATGGCCTACTTGCTGTTGGGATGCTGCCTGGGGTGCTGCAGCTTGGCTGCCACTGCCATGCCAACCAGCTAGGGCATTGGATGCCTGTGACTGTCGCTGCCCTGCCAATCCCTGCATCTGAGCTATACCCGCTCCTGCAAGAGCAATGAGTGTGCTTCACCAGCTAAACAGGTGCAGTCTATCCACGACGTCTTGCAAGGAGCTTTCAGCCATAATTTGATTCTTTTGACTAGGCTGCCAAGGGGATCTGCATATGCACCTCGCAGCTGGTTGATGCCAAAGAAGAAAAAAGGCACAATCAAGCATGAAGGAACCCATGAACACAGCACCAGCTGTGCTGGTGACAGCAAGGCTACGACATGTTGTCTTCAGTGCATGAAGACTTTGTGCAATCCCTCCATGCTCCGAACAAGGCTCTCTGCAGCATCAACTTTCCATCCCCCTGTTCTGCAGGGTATGTGACAAGCTGCTGGGAGGCATGGGTCCTTGCTGCATTTGGATGATCAGGACCTGATGGAGGAGGTGGAGGAGGCGGCGGCATGGGGGGTGCCTGCCTGGGTCCCTGCTGCTGTGGCTCCCCTCTAGCCCAGGCCTCTTCCAGGAACCTGGGCACGCTCCTGTTTGACAGGCTTGGCGTGCTCTGGCTGTCCTGTGAAGAGCGCTGGCCAGGCAGGAAGCGGAACTGGCCAGAGCTGTCCTGAGAGCCCACAGCTTGCTGACTGTCAATGATGACGCTGCCCTGCTGGTGATGTGACGGCATGACAATGCTGTTTGCGGCGGTCCATGAGTTGGTCTGGGGGTAGTTGGGGGTGGGGCCGGCCACTGCTACCCTTGGCAGCACCACAGGAGGGGCGTTTGTCGCCCACTGAGCGCTGGAGACAGGTTGTACGATGCTAGCCGGATTCTGCAGGTGAACGCCGTAACACAATTAAACTTTTGACATCTGTATTCCATGTGTGCGCGATGCTGCTGAATGGCCACTGTTGAGTGCCATGCATTCCAAAGCTTGTAATCATGTAACAGTTAAATGTATCCCTTGGCTCTGTATGCAATTGCTTGTCATGCAACTGATGTTGTCAACACTGTCATACAGTGCATACAAATTTGGACACTTGATACATCACAAGGCTCATCCAAGCCTCAACGTCGAGTTTGCAAAGCACACACATAACATGCATGCTACACAACTGCTATGCTATGAGTTCGCTTCAGCATTGTGAGAGCAGTGGAGTTCTGTGTCCACCTGCATTGATGTAACTGCTGAGCGCAGATGTGCAGGGAAGGCTGGACCCCTGCCACTCCTCCTGGGCGGTGTTGCACCAACCTGAGTCTGGCCTACAGCAACCAGACTGGATGACCTGACTGCTAGCCTGTCTGTTAAAGGGCTTTGCAGTGCAGACTGGTCACCACATTGTGACCAGCATCAACGGCAAGCCATGCTTTGAAAGACTGCCTGTGTTACCAGCAGGTGTTTGGGAAGAACACATCTGCTGGCTTGCAGGTGGCTGCATGTAAGTGACAGCATGTCAAGTCCAGGAAACAGGCATAGCAAGCTGTTCAAGCAACTACAGCAATGTGAGTCCTTACCTGGTCCTGGATACACTGGCGCCATGGAGAAGGCAGGAGGGCCTGGCATGGGCACAGGCTGAGGTAGCGGTGTGATATAGCTGGTCACCACCGGCTCTGTGTTGAAGAAGTAGGAGACAGGAGGGACAGCAGGGGTGGGAGGAGACTCAGCCCTCTGTGCTGGCTGGGGCTCACTTGCATACCCCTACAAACGTCAAAGCCCTTGCATGGTCTGTCCATATTGCACTGGACATGAGACGGCATTGAGAAGATAAGTCAGCGCTGCTGCAAGCTCAGCATGGGCTGAGCATCACTGTTGGCAAGCCAACATGGGCTCAAGATGTGTGATAGAGTACCAGTATGCCAGTCTTGCCAGGTGCATGCATGACGTCGGCTATGGCACTGTACACACTGAACACAGACTCACCTGTTGCATGTCTCTATCAGACTGGTAGCTGTTGTTCACAGATGCATCTGCATTGAGTGAGGACCGTGACACACGCCCAAAAGCCTCCAAAGCACGCTTAGCATGCACTCCACCAGTCTGCTGCAGTGCACCAAACTGCATTTGTGCCAACCCATTTGATCTGCTTGCGTTGGGATTTATATCCCTGGCCATTTGCCGCATGCCGCCACTGGGGCCAACCACTGACTGAAGGGGCTGGATGCTGTAGCCCTGGGAGTGCATGACCAGTGGCTCAGTAGTCACAGCTGCTGACTGTTCGCCTACAACCACTGGGCCTTTCACTGGCTGGATGACTGCGCCTTCATGCGCTGTGACGCCAAGCATGGGGTCAGCCATGGGCAGGGACACCTGATAGTTTGGCCGCTGACCAGGTATCAGCGTCTGCTGGGACAGGCCACCCGATAGTGGGCCAAGCTGTGGGTACATTTCCCTGCTGTGTGCAGCAGCATGCATGGAGGCTGAGCTGGGCAGGGACACCTGTTGGTACAACTCACGCCTGACTGGGAAGCCGGGCTGGGTCAAGCCCCCTGTGAGGGGTCCAAGTTGGGGGTACACCTCCCTGCTACTTGAGACAGCAGCAGCACGCAAGGCTTCTGGGCTGGAAAAAGAGGACTGCTGGTACAGTATCCTGCTGACCGGACCCTGCTGCTGTCTGATCTGGCCAGGCTGCTGGTACATGGCCCTGCTGGCTGGAGCTGTGACAGGAGAAAACTCCCTGCTGGTGATGACTTGCTGGGCAGCAGCTGCACTGGCAATGGGTTGTGCACGCGCGTAGGCCTCCTGCTCAATTGCCAGCTGTGGGACCATGACAGGAGAGGGCTGTGAAGGTGCCAAGCTATTCCAGCTTGGCTGAACACCCATGCTGAGAGGCCCATGAACCTGTGGTGCTGCCACAGCTTGACCAGGCTTGGCTGGCTGCAGGACGCCAGGTGAGGGCGACCAGGTGTTGCTGCGCAGGAACTGGGTAGGGGAATATGCTCTGGGGGCTGGCATGGGGACGGGTGGGGGTGCAGCCTGCTGGGGAAACCCAACGTCAATGCTGGACATGAAGACAGGAGCCTGCTGCTGTACAGATGCAGTTTGCACCAGCTGTGGGTAGCTGGTCTCAAGGCTTTGCACCACATAAGATGTCTGCTGTTGCATGGGCAAGTCTGCTGAGCGCTCAGCTGACATGAGGACAGGTGCAGCCTGGTCTATGGAGACTGCCCCTGGCGACTGCTGTGGGGAGATCTCAAAGGAGCGTGACTCCTGCACAAGCAATGGGGGCAGCGGCTGCAAGGTCTCCACCTGAAGTTGCCCAGGCTGCTGTGCTTGCAAAGGTGAAGTAGGCACTACAATCTGGACTTGCTGGGCGCTAATAGCAGGTGCAGGGGCCAGTGGCATAGCAGGCTCAGGAGGGGTCAACACAGAAGTGCTTGACGTCGGCAGGGGTAGACCCCTGTCATGAGCCTGTGTCAGAGAAGGAGCAGGCATGCCTTGCTGCAGGGGTCCAAGTGGTGCCGGCACCTGTGGCATGAACGGTGCAGGCATCATCACTGGAATCTGCTGAGCAAGCGCCTGCTGAGGCTCTGCCTTGGGAGCAACAAGGCTCTGGTCAAAGATGGGCACTGGCGAAGCCTGCAGGCTTGTGACACTACGCCGCAGCTGTGGTACAGGGGATGACCTCTGAGGCAGCTGTGGGGCTTCAGGCACAGCAGGCAGGACAGACACGCTGCGCCAGACAGAGCTGGACTGGCTCTGCAGGCTGGTGCGCAGGTCGCTCCTGGAGCGGCGCATGGTTGGCAGGGAGGGCATAGGCGGCCGCAGCATCAGGCCTTCTGCATTGGCGTCTGTCGGTTCAGCACGCACTGTAGCATCAGCAACAGGCTTTGTTGCAGCTTGTTGCAGCTCTGTTGTCTGCATCAGTGTTTCTTGGACACCCTGTTGTGTGAGGGAGGACTCGGTGTGACTGATGACAGAGCCCAACACTGGTGCGCTTGACATTGCAGCCACTGACTCAGCCTCAGGCTGGTCAAGCAGCTGCTTGGTCTCACGCTCATCACTCACAACCCCAAGAAGTGGCTGACTGGACATCTCAGGCAAAGGCTCGGCTTGAAGCTGAGCTGTTTGTACAGTTTCCAGCTGCTGTACCTGCTGCTGGGGCTCTGTCATCAGCGTCTGCTGCAGGCTCAGGGGCTGGTGTGTGGCTGAGGACTCAGTATGAGTGAGGACTGGACCCAGCATTGGTTGGCTGGACAACACAGGCACTGGCTCAGCTTGTACAGCTTCAGTGGTGCTGCCAGCAGCCAGGCTCAAGATTGGCTCTTCAGAAACAGCAACAACTTCCTCTGGAAGACCCATGATGGAGATGTCATTACGCTGCTCAAAGACCAGCACCGGTTGCTGTGCTGTTTGGGTAGGCAGCAGTGGCTGATCTGAGAACTGCTCCACAGCTGCCTCACCTTGAGTCACAGTGCTGGCAGCTGTCTCGGTGCTGAGTATTGGTTGGTCTGAGACCTGCAGCACTGCTGTGTCATCCGTAGCAGGTTCAGGTGCATCAGCAGCCCCATGAGTGAGCGCCCTGGGTGATGCCAGGGGCTGCTCGGAGAGGGGCAGCTCTGCTGGTTGCGCTGCCACCATCGGCTCCATAGGCGCCTGGCTTGCTTCTGACTCAGGCAAGATTGGCTGATCTGAGACTTGCAGCAGTGAGCTGTCCATGGGGATTTCTGAGTCCTCAGCACCCAGCTCAGCCTGCTTGACGAGCGTGCTGGTGTCCAGTCTTGTGGGGCTGGTGGAGGTTGTGCGTGAGGCATCCAGTGACTTGGCATACAGGGGGTTGCTGACCAGCTCCAGCAGGGCTGACTGAGGCATCACCGGCTGACCAGCAGCCACGACAGAAACTGCCTCTCCTCCCTGAGTATGCTGTGATGTGGTGTGAGCCTCTGAAGCCTCCAACGAAAGGGCATATGAAGTGTCTGCAGCAACGACTGACTGCTGAGGGAGCGATTGCACCATCACTGCAGACACAGGGGCCTGTTGTATTGCCGTGATGGGGCTGGCTTGGAAGACAGCGGCTGGGTGGTGTGTCACAGTGGTGACCTGCTGGACAGCAAGCTGGTCTGGAGCAGCATCAGCTGGAGGCAGGCCTTGCCTCTTTCGCAAGTCACCTATCAGGTCCTTGGTGCTCAGCCTTCCTTGCACGCCTCTACTGCTTGACCCTGTCAACAACAGCAGCAATGCCATGGTGATCTCTCAAGGCCTGACATATCTTTGCAATTCATATCTTTGCAATGTGAGGGGAAGGTTGCAGTGTCACATCATGTAGCTTCAAGAGACCAAGCTCAATGAATTCAGAGACACTGGCCTGGCAACAGATATGTGAGAGCTGTGATGCATACGTTGTATGACTCTTCATGTCATGATATGAATCTTGGTTTTACCTGTGGATTCAGAAGAGAGCAGCGTTGCACTGAGGGCAGGAGCAGTGACTGAAGGAGTTCTGCTGGTCATCTGCGAGGTAGCGTCATACCATGCATCTGAGGATGATGCCGACTGCCTTCTGGATGCCATCTGGCTTCTGGGTGAGTAAAACCCTGATGCTGAAGTGAAGCTGTCCTGAGGCGTGACTTCCTCATACAGTGACGCCGCTGCCCCTCTGGCTTCACTGACAGAGCTTACCCCTGCAATGCAGTAGGGCCTGGAAACACAGTGTTTGCCACAGCACGGGATGACACCCAAGTGTGAAGTTTCACTTGTGCTGTGCATTGCGTTTCAGCCAGGCAATAATTGTTGTCAGGTTCAGCTTGCTGCAGGAAGCTTGCTTGACTCACCAGAGGTGGTGGTGGTGTGGACTGTACCATCCATGTGAAAGGAGTCTGGAGCGGTTGGATGACTTTGCAGCACAGGGCTTGCAGGGATGTTGCGCATCTGGCTCTGACTTGCGCTGCTGCTCTGCACAGTCTCAACAGTGCCTTGCTGACTAGCAAGCAAGGGCACCGCAGCACTGCTTTGGTGGACATGCACCTCAATGTCATCAGCATCATCAGGCTGGCTGATTGCAGCAGCAGACAAATATTGAGCCTGACTTGTGAGGTTGGCGTCAGAGAGCAGCATCTGCTGCACATTGGCTGGCACCTCACTCAAAGGCACTGTACTCTGAATAGCAGCTGTCTGAGCTGTGTCGTGAGGAGTAAGCGTCTCAGCTGGCTGGGGTGCTTCATTTGCTGCAGTCGCACTGAAAACATCAGCAACTGTCTGACTGGCATCTGGTATTTCTGCTGAGGCTACCAACAATGGGGTAGCAGAGAAGTCTGTCACAATGGGCGACTGTCTGTAGGCCTTGATAGCCTCAGGTACTTCCACAGGTCTGGTCTGTGTGTGAGTAGCCATGTCGCTGACTTTGTAGCCACCCTGTTGCACCAGAACAAGTCTTCAAATTGATTTTATGGAAGGCAGATGGGTACATCTGTTGTGTTTGCAAGCAGCCAAAAAGGTCTCACCTGTATGTTGGGTACAGATGCTTGGTTATCCGCTAGCTGTGACAAGCACTTGTTGCCAGCCTTGCCTGAAGGTGATCGAGCTCATGAAATTGGTTATCACAATGACAGCTGGGCAGATGTGAAGCATTTGCAAACAAACTTACCCGACTGAACAAGCACATAAGTTTGCTGCATAGCTGTACACCGAACTTCTGCTTGCTGACAGCGTTCCATCAGCCTTGTACTCTGCAGAGGTGACTGTATGTCAGTCACCTTACTATGGAGAGCATGAGTAATTAGTTGGCACTGTTTGTAAAGAACTCACTTGTCCATGCAGCTTCTCAAATGCTGTAGTGGCATGCTGCACCACACCGGCCAACTGTCGCAAGCCCGCTGTAAGAGAGGCACAGTGTGAGGCTTCAAGCACGTCTTGGTGACTTGACACAGCTGCCATAGTCCACAAAGGCTGCCTTTCGAACGGAATGCGCCTGCAGCAAGCTCATTCTGTATCAGTCGCGTTCGTTGTCACAGCGTGAATCTCTTTCGCAGGCGGTGACGACTGACCTGTCCAATTCCAGACGCTGATCAGTGTCTTTTAGTTGCATGATCGCCAGCAAAATGTTACAGCCTGATGACCGTTGCAATGACTTCTGCTGGCCTACTGGAAGTAGGCATCTTGCAAGCGCTTATCGCTGTAAGCACTGTCCAGCTACTCACGCCTCAGCTGCGACAGGTGGTTCACTGTTATGCCTGTGACAAGGCGTTTGACTTGGAAGCCGAGACAAGCATATGAATGCTACGCGGCACAGGCACTCGCTACCACGGCGGCTGTGGGCTCTCAGATCAAATTGCCGCGTACACGATGATGGTTCAGTGTCACAGGCAAGCAGTTAGTTACTAAGCAAGGCAACGAATTCTGAATTTGGTCTAGCTTCAAATAGCTCCGGAACCACCTACTCACAGCTTTCCCACAACTAGTCCCTTAAGCAGACAGTCTTCACACCCGAGGACCTGCAAGGATGGCATTGTTTTATGCGAACTGGGAAGAGTGCCATTGCAATTACATTGGCAAAAAACGGTACTCAAGTATGTCAGCAGGCTTAGCGAGTTACCCTCTGACAGGCTGGTCAAAAAGGCTTTTACCCATGCCTCATCTGTGAACACTCTTTGGTGGCAAAAACTGTCCCTTTGGCTGAGCCAACATGGATTTGAAGGTGTGCTAGCAGAGGGGACCTTCTCATTAGCCAATGCTGAGCAGCATCTAAGGGACAAATGGTACCACGGCATTTGCCAATCTTCAGCTACAAAGGTCAGCTTTTTCATGGACAACATGTTTTTTGACTCCAATGTCATGGCCTCTTACCTTCGTGACATAAGACCCAGTGCTTCATTGTTTTCACTCATCAAGTTCAGGTTAGGTGGTCACTCATTGAGGGTCGAGACTGACAGATGGCTGAGACCCAAACCACCTAGAGAACAACGTGTTTGTCGTCACTGTTCTATGCAAGCGGTTGAAGACGAGCAACATTTCCTTTTTGACTGCCCTTTTTACAGCATCATTAGAGGTCAGCATTTCTCATTATTTGGCCCAAACTACCAACAACGGGACCTTAGGCTCTTTTTCGAGCAGAATTCCCACCAGCTTGGTTTTGTTGCACACCACATACACCTGTGCTTTCAAGCCAGGATGTCTGATGAGTCACAACTGGCTCCACACCCCAGGCTGTAAGGTGCTAAATGAAAAAATGAATGCAAGCAGGTAGACGAGCTGCAGCACCTGGATTGACAAGCTGCAGCAGTTGCTGCGGTACCCAGATGTCACAACTCATATCCAGTTGCAGTTCAGGCTATATTGAAAGATCAGCTTCAAGGGCGGCTCACACTTGTTTATCACAGCCTGAACGTCTGATGAGTTCATGAACTGGCTCCTTGGGTTGCTGCTTGCAGCGGATGTTGCTTATGGTGATGCAGTCTGATTGTCACAGAAACAGCATTCCATACTGCTTCATTTGCAGCAGAACTGTATGCTATTCTACATGACCCTGTTGGTTGCAAGCTATTATGATGCCTCTGCTGAGATGCAGCAACAGAGGGCACTCAAACAGCAGGCCCTCCTTGTTTTCGAAGTGCTCTATCCTTTCTATGATGATTTGCAACAGCTGCTTTGTGCATGTCTTTATGGCAATGATCGCGCTGCACATTATTGCTGCCCCCTCTTTGGGCGCCACCCCTCTGGCCACCCCCTCTTCCCCTGGTTGCTGCTTGAGGGTCTCTGCTAGTGCCCTGGTGAGCTTCATCCCCCTCACCTGCAAACAGTGTTAGCTTGCTGCAATTAGCGACCTGGACCCCAATATACTTTAGGTACTGAAACCTGAGGCTAATCTTCACTGCCTTCCTACTCTGCAGTGTAGTGCCTTGTAGGCATGTCAACCATCCACACTTTGACGTCAACCATCCACAATGATGACAAAGCAAGATCTGTAATCCCTTAGGACCTGCCGTTACTTAGGCCTGCCTGCCAGCTCAAGTGGCTCACAGGGCGGTCTCTTATAAAGCTAAGCAATATGGTCTGCAAGGCCACAGGGGGGCTTGGGGCCCACATCAAGCTTATCTTCATAGACTCGCCTCATGGCTTTGCCTTTGCTTGTCTCTGTCATTCTTGTTTACTCTGGTTCAGTATCAGCAATGTGGACTTGTGTATTGCATAGCACAAGCAGCAGTACCTGGAGCACCAGCATGTGCTGCTTGAGGCAGGGCTTGAGGGACATTGCCACCACGGCCAAGGCCATGAATGGCATCCGCAGCTGCCTGAACAGCCTGCTGAGCTTCAGCCTGGCTTCGTACTTCCACAGCTCCCTGCTTCCTACAACACCCAACACACAGTGTTGAGTCGGCAGTCACCAGTCTGTTATAAACCAGTTGGAAGCACGTCCAGACAGCCAGGTAGTCCCAGTAGCTGACATGTGTCAGCGCATGCACTGCACATGCTCGTAGTGTCTGGTCAAAAAAGTGTACTCATCCTGATGATGGTAATACGAGGCTGAAAAGAGGTGCTGTTTTCAACAAATGCACTCAGTTGACATACAGACATACATGAAGAAGTGCAAATTGATTGCAGAGGGAGTTTACTTGTAGTTGTAGATCCTGCCGTCCAGCACCCATTGCTTGCTGGGCTTGTTGCCCTTCTGCTGCTGCTGCTGTCCTGCTGGTGGGCGGCCTAGTATGGGGAAGCCTGGGGACTTTGCACCCCCAGAGCGGGTGAAGGGTCCAGGATGGGCAGTGCCGCCTTCATCATCACCTGCTCAACAGCCAGCGTCAGCAAACGATTTATCTCATACAGAAGGCGCAGCAAACATTGCAAGCAGCACTGCCAATGATACAGACTGCCAGGGCTTGATTGGAGCTTCTTGGGAGCATGGCCAGAGCAGGGCATGTCAAGGGTGGGTGGAGTACAAGCAGTAGTGCATGCATTGCTATTGTCTCATCAGACAATGGCTTTCCTCAAGGAGGGTTGCCAATTGCAAGGTGCAGCATGGCATCACATATGCGGGCCAGCAATTAGCTGTCTGCCCAGCACTGTTCTTCTGCCTTAGACATCTATAAAACCTTCCAAAGGACATGTTATGCAGCTAAAACATCAGCCTCTTCCCAGAGCTGTATACTGCCTTTATTACTCTATAGGTTTGTGTTTCTAAGTGCTTGACTTTGTACATTTCATCATTTTACTGCACTTTGCAGCAGGCAAGAGGGACCAGAATGACTGCTGAGCGCTCCAGAAGAGTATCAACAGCAGCATCAACAGCATCATCAACAGCATCTTCAACGGCCAGTAACACTTCAGAGAGGAGGCAGCGTACCCTCTGCATCTGCAATACCATCATTGCCGAAAGGAGCCAGGTCATCATAGGAGTCATCGTACTCATCCTCATACTCCCACTGGGCCGCATCCGCAAAGTGCAGCTGGGCAGCCTTCTCTGCCTCTGTTCTGGTGTCTAGCATTCTGGATGTGGCCTTGTGCGCAGAGCGCCTAGCAGCTTGCTGGGCAGTTAGCGTGGGGTTGGCGGCACCAGAGCTGGGTTTGTCAGCAGCAGCTGCTGCTACAGCCAGATCAGACCATCGTGCATCAGATGCTGCTGTCCTGCCTGCACACCAAAGCCATTGCTCTTCTGTCATTGCTCTGTTGTCATTGCTCTTCTGTTCTATTTTGCATACATTAATGGACTGATGACACAGCCAGGCAGTGATTGAGTCAGCATGCAGGTAGGGGGCAGTTGGCAGAATCAAGGCGGCAAGATGAGCTGCCAGTTCAGGCTGCTGGTGTTGTAGTTGGTGCAAACACACGCTGCAACTTGGCTGCAAGGCAGCATGCAGACTTACAGACATGCTTGCAAGCAAAGCAGCAAACTTTGCTGGACTGGAAAGCCTGGATAACGCTGCTGCAGTGCAGAAAACGGCGGCTTTATATTGCCAACAACTGTTGCCGCCGTACTTCTGATGGCATGTCTTGAAGGCAGAAATGATGTCATTGGGAAACAGTAAGCCGTGGGGGAAACAAAAAACGCAGTGTTGCACTGAGCAACGCACCGTTGCTGCTTGGTAGGGCTGCGCCTCTGCCAGCTGTTCCAGCAGCTTGTAAGGGCAACTGTGGGTCCAGGCCTTTGAGCTCAGGAGGCAGATTCCCTTCTAGCAGAGTATGTATGACCTGCTCACTGTTGTAGCTGAAATGCTGTAGAGCTGCTGCGAGAAACCCATCGCCAAAGTTGGGCATGACCTCTTTGATCTGACCTATGTAGGTCTGCAGAGCCTGCTGACTTTGCTGACCTGCGCATTCAACAGTCAATGTCCACTGACTGCTTCCAAAGCATGACTGAGCATATCCCGGCAGCAGCTCCCCACTTTGATTGTGGGGAGCCACAGGTTTGACGCATAATAGACTCAGCATAAGAGTGCTGTGACAAAATGGACAAACACTGTGACTGCTCTGTTGAAGTTCTGATGCTTGCCATGCATTGCGAGTCCTGGACCCTCCTGCTTTATGCCATCACAGCTTGCAGATCAGAGGCACATCACCTCAGCTGCATTAAAAGGTGATGAAAACCGGCGCAGTCTTGCCTATTGCCTACTGAAGCTTGACAACAGGCTAAAAGCTATGCAGCGCAAGCAGGTCAGCATGATCAAAGACAGATGCAGAGTCCCAGCTCAGGATACTAGGCTGACAAAAGGAGAAGGAATGGGGGGTACCAGCAGGAGCAGCTGCCAAAGCACTGCTGCCAGCTTCAGAGCCAAAGCTGCTGGGGTCGCCCAACAACACCCCCAGGTAGTCCTGCTGATCAATGTCTGTTTGCACAACGCCCTGTAGTGTCAGACATAGTTCACACTGATCAGCGACAAGTGTGTGATGTCAGCTCCCAAGATTGCTGGGGAGACGTTTCCTGGCAAAGCAGGACTCCATTGTGGCTGCGTTGCAACACAAGCAAAGGTGTGCAATGTGATCTGTACATTTTCAATCACTCACAGAGCTGTTGCGCAGTGGCCCTTGCAGTTCAGCACAGATGCAGGCGAAAGCAAGGAGCACTTCAAGCATTGTTGCCCCGGGTGATAGTCATCATGACTGTCATTGTACATCACACACGCCAACAAACCTGTGCAGACGCGACACAACACCAACACAACAGGGTTTGCTCACCTTTGCGATAGCGCTCTGAGCAGCTGCAGCCAGACCAAAGGAGCTCAACAGGGCCTTGAGTAAGGTAGCAGAGCCCTGAGTATGCTGACTAGGCTGAGCCATAGCCATGACAGCCGCCATTAGCAGCTCCCCCTTGGCTGCAGGGCTGAAGGCCTGGCCCCCTCCCCAGGGTGGTCGCGTCAGCTGTGGTACTGGACTGGCTTGCAGGCAGGCCTGGCTGACTAGCAGGTAGATTAGCTTCTGTGAGGCTGGGATTAAGTGTCTGAGGTGATGCAGCACCTGAGAAGCGGACAGCACTGACCAAGGCGGCCATTATGAGACGCAGGATGCAAATGATATCAATCTGCATCTGCTGAGAGAAGCGCATCACTACATACAGATAAAGCATGAACCCACTGTACACATGGAGGTTGCATGCATCGTCAAAAAAACATATGGGTCTAATCTGCAAAGAGCTGACAACATGCAACTTTTTCATGCCTGCTCCGCATGTGGGGTATTGCATCCCAGATGCAGCATTACATGTGCATGGGATCAGAAGCTGGCCCATGATTGCATGCAAGTGCATGTACTCACTTGCGCAGCTTGACGCTGATTGTGCTGCGATGCAGAGGTGACAGCTCTCGCCATCTGCGGAACAAGGTCATCATGCAAGCTGGTGAGCTGCGTGACAATGCTGGCCTGGCCTTGCAACAGCAGCTGTGCCCCTGAAGGGTAGGCTTGCAGGAAGTAGCATAGTGTCATGCAGAGGTCCCTCATATACTGCACACCATCTGCAGCAGCATAGCGACACACTGCTGATTCACTGCCGCAGATGCGAGCTGCTTCTGGGCATGCGCAAGCAGGTATACATTGGTGCTGTGTAGCAATGGAGGGAGGCAGTAACTTGTGCAACAGAGGTGACGGCTGTGCATGATGATTGGTTTTTGGGGGGTTTGTGCAATGCGCTGCATGCATCATCAAAATGCTACATGTAATCAAAAATCTGCGGCAAAACAGCTTGAAGGTGAAGACAACAAATACTCATATATATGAAAAGCGCTTCTGGTCAAAACCACTAGGCATCAAGCAAACTTGCCCATGCGATTTTGGACCAGCCACAGGTTTTCACATGGGCCACCTGAGTCTGACATGTGGTTGCTGCAAGACATGACATCTTGCCATCTGTTTGCATTGCGCCTTTCACAGCGAAAACAGGTGGTATGTCAAGAGACTGGGGGTGTAAAGCCATACATGAATACGGTGACAGGCTCTAGCGTTGCATACCTGACAGGCCTGTCAGCAACCTGCCGTTTTTGGCATCCTGCTTGAGGCCATCAGACGCTTGTTGGCAAGTCTGCTGGACATCTTGCAGATTGGTGGTGAGGGTAGGTCCTGTGTCCCACACATCTCTGGCATACAGAGGCTGCACCTTGAAGACCTGCAGCAATGCTCCTGTTGGCAAAGCTGATGACCCTATGTGACGATTGATACTTGCCCTTGATGGCAAGTGTAACAAAAGCATAGGCATTGTGACTCTGTCAGCAGGACAAACAGTGATGGGTGCAATGATCGAGCTCCGTGGTTGCTTGACCGGCAGGTTGTGGCCGTGCCATCATTTTGCCACCCTTGTTGACAGCATTCTTGACAGCATGGTATAAACGTCCTGGTGACAAGAGTGAAATCGATTGTGACAGGGCAGATTAGATGACAAACTCGTCTGTGATGCTGCGCACTGTGTTCATGATGATGAAGAAGCACTGCTGTGGCATGACGGATAGCACCCAACCCAGGCACACAGGGCTTTACTTCCCTCATCACTAGTGAGGTCTTGGTAGCCTCAGCATTGCATGACTGACCTGCTGAAGCAGCTGCTGCAGAAGCTTTGCATTGTCTGGCCCATATATTGCTGCCAAGTCCAAGAGCTTGGGAACGTCCAACACCCATCTGTCATACAGTATTTGAGCATTCTGTGACCTGGCACTTGTGCCAGCAGTCGTGACTCTGCAGTGCATACAAGGCACTGGCTACTGATCAAGGGGTGTTAGTCAGCAGTCAGCAGCAAGGTTGTACATATGCTTACAGGCGGGAGAATGTTGCGAAGACCCTTCTTGACAGCTGTAGGTGTGCATCAGAAGCAAAGCCCTGTGGCTCATCAAAAGGGCGCCTACAAGCATACCAAGATTGCTTGGTGAGATGTCTACCAATGTGTAAGAATCTGCGAGGCAAGACCACTCCAGGCTGACCTTGCAAAGCGCAAGTATGAGTCTAAACAAGCTGTCAAGCTGTCCGCGGTTGCCACAACATGCCAGAAATCTGCAATGGGGCTGCTCAGAAGTTCTGCGAGGTCGTTGCTGATGGTCTGGACCACCTGTTCGCTTTGTGGGTCCGCCAACCCGCTGTTGTCTTGCGGCAAGTAAGACATGTAACGACGTGGTGCCTGCAAGTAACGAGCAAAATTTGGCCACCGACAGGCGAAATCTGTGCATCATCAGTGGATCGCTGCACTTTGCTATGCACATTGGATGGAGCAAACCTGATGCTGCCCGATACCGTTTTCCATATTGATCACTCAGACTTTGCAAATAGACTGAACATCCTCAGTCGTAGCAGCAGCAATGACTGCACAGCCTTGCCGGCGGCAGCTTCGATATGTGCAGTGAGACACTGCTTGAGGGTGTCTATTTCCCACTACCGAGCAATATGCATGTGTTGTCCCTGTGAGCTTTGGCTCGACAAAGCATGGTGACGCATTCCGTATGGCGTGTATCAACTCGCCATCGCGTTGTTATTTTGGTCAACAACGGTAGAGTACACAGCGCAGCCGGGTCAAGTGTCCGACATGTTGACAACAAAGTTATCTGGGACACACATATGTCCTCCCTCTGCCGTCATGCTCTCGCCAAGCATGGCCGGTGCCAGTGCATGCCATGACTGTCACCCGCAGCACGCCCGGCAACACGTTGCACATCAACTGCACTACGTCTTCCGACGCCAGTTGTCTCAGCGATATGTCCATTGCCTGTCATGGTGTGAGCTTTCACAGCGGTGCGTGTCAAGCAGACCGTTTAGGTCAAATGCCACCCAAAACAGCGTAATTGCAAGCACACCGGTGGGTTCTCAATGCCGTCAATGCAAGCCGCCCGTTAACAACATGCCAGCATGTCTTGACGGAGACACTCCGCAGGTCAGAGTGACAGACATGTGCAAGAGGGATCAGTCAGTGTCGTGCTTTTGGCAGGTGGCAGCGGCAAACGAATGAAGGTAAAGCAATTGCTTACTTGTGATTTCTGTAAAGCTGAATGCTTCTGTTAGCAAATTCTTGATCACAGGCGTCAATGCCCAAGCAGTATCTGAACCTGGTGGGTCAACCCATAGCCATGCACAGTTTGCGCACTTTTGGCAGCATGCCTGAGGTCGGACAGATAGTTGTGGTATGCGACCCATCCTACAGGTAAAGGCCTTTTGGTGTGTTGTGCCTCAAGACACTGATGCCAGTCCAAAACATGATGCCAATTTCCCTCTCTCACATGCAGAGACCTGTTTCAACAATACCTGGATCAGTTGCCAAGCAGGATTCAGCACAGCTTTGCTATTCCAGGCGTTGAACGCCAGGACAGTGTCTACAGCGGATTGCAAGCAATCAGATCTGTAGCTGCTCTTGTAGCCATCCATGACTCTGCACGACCCCTCATAGACCCCACTGATGCAGCCAACTGCATGGCTGATGCGCAACAGGTCAAACCACAAATTCCATAGACTGAGTTGCAGTCATATGCGACGCCTGCTGCACCTACATTTGTCAATGCCACCCATTACCACCTTTTTGAGCTGGCCAGTTCTAGTGCATGAGCCATTGCTCCAGTCTTGTTTTAGGGCATGAACCTGCATGCTGTCTTTGTTTCAGGGCATGCTGTCTTGTTTTAGGGCATGAACCTGCATGCTGTCTTTGTTTACCAAATGAGACCACTTTGCCAAAAAGATCTCTATACCCCCCTGTTTCATTCCCATGTGTAACATATTGTAAACCTATAACCTTTTAACATGTAGATACACACTGATGTCGTCTCAAGACTGCAACAGAGATGCTTGATTGCGACAGGTGGGTGCAGCTGTGCTGGGCGTGCCTGTGAAGCCAACCATCAAAGAAGTGAACAGCGATGGCATGGTTGTCAAAACATTGATCAGAGCAAACTTATGGGAGGTTCAGACACCCCAGGTTGGCTGCTCCTGACGCATTGTTTCGTGCATGCTTGTGCGCATCTTTCTGTTGAAGAGGTGCGTCTGTGACTTTGCGCCGATCCTGACCAGAGCAAGCCTCATTGCTCAGATCAGCTTTTCCAGTTGCATGACTTCCATGCGCTGACATCAGTCTGCCCTCGCTTGCACTGGCAGAAGAAGCGACACAAGTGGCAGTCACAAAAAACAGAGTTATAGAGTGCCAGCGCTATAAAAAGCCAAAGCAGCAGTAAATTACATTTTCAAATTAGCCATCCATGATGCAACCATGATCACAAGTGTTGCATAGAACCACACTGCTTGATTTAGGTGATAAAGCCTGACATGCTCAGAGAGGGTTTTGAGCTTGTGAGGCAGAAGAAGCTACAAGTTACAGATGATGTTTCCATCATTGAGGCCTTGGGCAGACCTGTGAAGGTCACTCAGGGGTCGTATACCAACATCAAGGTATGCACAAATATGCAGACAGCATTTTGTCCTCTACAAGCAAGCAGAGCACAGCAGTCTTTGCCTTGCTGTGACTATGCAGCATGTCTGCTGTTATACTGCACTTGTAGTCACTAGTGCTAGACCCCTCAGTGTCTGTCTGTAATGTCTGGCTGCAGACCTGGACGTGGCTATATTGTATGCAGGTGACTACTCCAGATGATATGCTAGTCGCAGAAGGTTTTTTGATGAGCAAGGGTGTTGAGGACACCCTTGAGGCAAAGCAGTCTGATTTCACTGAAGCGTCTATTGTATGAGATCAATAGGTGAAAAGATACAAACTGCCATTTCATGTTAAGGAAGTTCAGGTCTGCCCCAATAGAGAGTGGAAAGCCTTCAAGGTTGGTCAATACTATGCGGAATAAACTCTTCACAAAACAAGTAATGAGTATAGTCAACAATCATTGGATCTTCGTGTCCTACAGTATACTACTGTACAACTGTGTTTCAACCGAAAGACGAATGCATCTAACCCTGGAGCAATGTTTAAAGCACACCCAAAAACCAGCAAGCAGAAAGCAGTACACAGTTCATCTCGTCAGAACCCACGACACAAGGCAGCTGGCTGTGATGTTGAATATGAAAGTAGGATGACCAGATAGGTCACATACTACATGAGTTGGAAGCCTTCCCAGGCTGATGTGCTGAACAAGTACAATGTGTCTCCAGAATGCTTACCAAAAAAAAGAGTACATGTGTCCTGCCGACACAGATCATAGGATGTTGACAAGTTCAGAATGGCAAGGCACTTATGCTGATCAGCTGCGCTTTGCTGATCGGGGTGTCGGTGGTCTGCCTTGGGGTTGTGGCTGCTGTACAAACGGGTTTGAACCAGACCTGTTGCTGTGGCGTGGAGAAATCATGGCAGGCATTCCGGAGCCGCCCACCCCATTTTGGCCCCCATTGGCTGCAGGACCCATGTGCATGCTTACATCAATTTGGTACTCGTGTTGTTGATTTGAGCGCAATTGCTGCTGCTGCTGCTGTTGCTGCTGCTGCTGTTGCTGCTGCTGTTGCTGCTGCTGCTGCTGAAGGTACATCCCCAACTGCTGCTGCGGATGTTGTTGCTGCTGCTGCTGGGGCTGCTGCTGCTCCCCAGGGGATGCATGAGGACCAACCGAGGTCACGGTTGGCATGCTGTGCAGAGAATCTGGGGATTGCTCCTGCTGACTGTTAATCATGGCCATATGAAACTGTTGCAGGGCAGAAATTGGACTCGGCTCCTGTTGGCTCATGTGCATCAGATCAGTCATGCTGTTCACCACGTCAGCTATCTGCAGGGAGCGCATGTAGCGCCGCACGTAACCATGCTCCACCAGCCTTGCGGTCTGCATACACTCATAAAGCTTAGCATGGAGTGTGTGCAGTGTGTGATGTTGGCAAAAATGTTCTGCACAGTCTTCTGTAACGTGTGAACGGACTGTACAGCCTGCAATTTGCAGCCGTCGCTTACACAGCACCTGCGCTACTTATTGCTGCACAGATGTTTGCATTTTGACAAAACAGAAACAAAGATCACAGAAAGTTTGACATACACCGCAGCAAATGCAGTACAAGCAACAAACACAAAGGTCAAAAGAAATGGGTTATTACCTCTCCTTCGAAGCCGTGACCTAAGTTGGCAAGAGCATTCACAGCAATCTGCATGACCTCATGGGGTTTTGGACCATTTGCTGAGTTTGCCTCTGCTGCATTCTGTTGATACTGCTGGAATTGCTGCATCAGAGCACCTAGCTCGTTCAATATGACAGGCTGTGGCACAGAGTAGTCATAGCCTAGCATATTGAAGTCATAGGTGATGATCTTCATGCCTGGGGTCAGCAGCACCATGAGACGCCCATAGCGCTTAATGCGCAGGGTTTCAAAGACAGACTCTTCAACAGCTAGAGTACTGGTGAGCATGTGCCTGCCTGCAGACAATCTTGCTTCATGTGGCCCATGTAGCATCAGGGATACTATCCGGTGTTCTTGCCTGTTGCTTTGCAGTTCAACTCAAGAAACATACACAAAGGTTGCAGCAAGCACCTCCAGATACTTCAATCTCCTGAGGGTCACTTAGGTACAGTAGCTCTTCCTTTAAGCCACTGTCATACTTGAGGTGGAAGAGGCGTGGTAGTACCTCCAAAGGTGCCTCTACATCAGACAAGCGGCAAGGTCAAGCACAACAGAATTGAAGTGCATCAGGATTGCATGCTGACTACATTACGATCTGCATGCAGCCCTTGCTGAGAGCTTCTGACCTAATCTTCTTGCTTCACAGCCTTGAGCTTCACTGTTGGCAGGCCCAGTGCCAGTCAGAGTGACCCGTATGTGTGCTCCGGGTGCAAAGTACTCCTGGACGAAGGCTGTCCAAAATTGGAGAGAGTTATTCTGCACGCAAAAAGCTCTGTAGGTCATACTGCCGGCGATCCGGATCACCAGTGACGAAGGACGTTACTGTCGGCACTCACCGGACGTTTATTCTGGTAATGCACAAACTGCATGAGACGTGCAGTTGAAGACATCCGCGATGCCATGCTCCATGTTAGGCTCGCCGGCAATATCGTGCCTGTTCTACCGAGGTCATCATCGCCGAAAAGCTCGTGTCCGTCGTGACGAGCTCTGGCATGCCTTTCAGGCTGTATATTATGCTCCGAGTGCAGCTGGCGACTGCGTGCACGTAACGCACGTCAGCATTGCGGCATGCGAAACTCGAGTGAACACCTAGTGAGGTTCATAGTCAGGTCGTAGTGAGCTTACATTGTAGTCACTCGTCAGCTGACCAATCTTCTGTTCGACGGTTGCCAACGGTGTAAAAGTGGAGGGCACGGAGAGCGTGTTACATTCACCTCTTCGATCACGATTTGGTGTACACATTACTTGCATGCAAAGCTGAGATAGTCAGCAGTAAAATTTGTTAAGTCTACACCAGATTTGGCAGTACATAAAAGTCCTAGGTTCAACTAACTACTTCACAAAAAAGTGTACCTCTGTTGTACATGGGTTTCTGATGGGTACTGCGATGCTGATGCTGATGACATGGCATTGCCATTCTGTTGCGCAGTATTCCGTTGAGCAAGGTTGTTGCCACCCCTAGCTGTGGCATGCACCTCTTTGCTGTCCACTGGCAACACATTGGCCACACCATCATCAGATGACGATGCACCAGACTTCCGCAGCTTTGGTGGCTTGAATGTCTGCAACATGCAACTGGTCAGGCACAGACAGGCTGTGACAGAATGCGCTTGATGTACGGCCAAACATAAAAAGCCCTGGCAGGCCTGTACTGACAACACTTCAATCTGTGCACAACCTGGAGCACACTTGTGCATGAACTGTTGTAGCAGTCAATGTAACAAATCATCACGGGTAGGTATCAATACAAGCATGTGGCCAACGCACATGCACAAATCAGTTCTTGGGGCAAGCGCAGAGACGACCAGCTCACCAGAGTTCCTGCTTCAGGATCTGCCAACAGAAGCCACTTGTTAGAAGCTTGCATCAGAAACGGTGTAATCAACAAAGACAAAGCAGTGACGCCTGCAGCACAAAGAGCGACAGGTTGTCACTCCAGCTTCAATAACATCATCGTGAGCACCGAGAACAAGCATGAATCAAAATTGCACCCTCACAGCCTGATCACAGGCTTGGTGAAGGGTTTTGGGGTCAAGCCGAAGACAAGTGGGTCAAACAGGGTGGGGTAGGGGCTCACCCATGAGCAGCATGTAAACTTGGTAGGGCATGAGGCCCAGCTGACTGGCAACTGAGAGTAAAACAAAAGCAAATTCACCAATCTGAGCCATACTAAGACCAACAGCCAAAGCCGTCTGAGGAGGGTATCTGAACATGTACACCACTCCACTTATCTGCAAACACACCCGCACACCACATGTTATCTTTTTCTACAGAGCATGACTGTGGCACAGCAGGTGTTTCATGGAGGTGTGTGAGCATGAAAGTGTCATAGGTCGTGAGGCACTTGCACACGCTACAGTGTGACTCAAGACAAGCCTTGCTGAAGGACTGGCTCTGTACATGCATGTCTGACGCTGGCACATGTGCTCGCTGAACTTATTGCTACTGATCTTCATACATTCATGCCAACAGCAGGAAGATCATGCAACAGAAACAAGCTGATTGAGGGATCTTGCGAGTGCGTGATTGATCTGTATCTACAGGACGCTCAGACAACAGTCAATGGCACATGACAGTCAGCCTCGTTATGTTGGTCCAGCTCCAGCCATGGTGAGCAAAGGGCAATGCACAGGCAGCCACTGATTTGCAGATCCAGGCTTGAATGGGCAGCTCTTCAGCAACAGCAGATGACAGTCAGACTGCTATGCCTGTGCAGCTGCATGTTGCTGTCGCACATGCACAGTGGTGCTCACTAAGACAACCATACAACAGGTCTAGACCATGATGCAATGTTGGGACAATGTGGCCGTGTGATCTAGCATGGGGCAGCGCTGTCACGCTTGTCACACATGCAGCCGAGAAAAAAATCAAGAGACAAGATACGAGTTGTGTGTTGCACACAGACAATTTGTGAACAAGACGAGGCGAGAAATTTACCAGGCAGGTTTTACAGATGATGCAGACGAGGACGCCGCCGGCTAGCACGGGCAGGTGCTGCAGCAGGAACCTGGGGGACATGACCAGCCCTGTGGTGCTGATGAACAAGGACATGAAGAAGTGCCTGATGCTGGTCAGCTGGCTCAGGCAGTGCTCCTGCTGGTCTGTGGAGGACAGCATGACCCCAGCCACAAAAGCACCCAGCTCAGATGACAACCCCTGCACTGACCGGGCACACTTGCACGGGCTGTCTCCAACGTCGGGCAGGCAGAGCTGCACATGATAGATTCATTTATTCCTTTCTTTAACACGTGTGTTCCCCTGAGATCAGGTACATACAGTCCTGAGCAGCTCCTGTGTACGAGGTCCTGTTTTGGGAGTCAGCGTACCAGCGATGACATTTGTGATGTGGTTAAAGATTATGCAGGTGGTTGCACTGCAATGAGCTAGCAATGGACAAGAAAGAACAGCGTTCAGCGCATGCTGATGAGTCGCGGCAGGCCATGCTCACCTGCAGATTGGTAATGCTGTTGACAAGTGAGACTAAGCCGATCAGCACATCAAAAGGCACAAGACTGAGCCTTGTGGATGAATGTGAGGTGCATTGATGCGCATGCAACTCCCAGGGCTGAACAGAGTTTCTGAGTATGCTGTCTAGCTAGACCTTGAGCTGGCCGCACTACAACTGATAGTGATGCTCCCACAAGACAACAGCAGCTCCTGACATTTGGAGTGCACAGAGTTTCATCATCAGGTATCATTCAACTACTATTTGTTGACACGATCTTAAAGTAAATTTGTCTTTGGGCGGCTATGCTGCTGTACAAAGTATAGTATGCCCCTGTTGCTCATGCACACTGGCCAAGGTCATGCCAATTGGTCACGCCTAAAGACAGCTCAGCCATGGGCACGGGTCATTCAAAAGTATGGTCAGCTAAGAGTCAGCTGAACATGCAAAGCATTCAGCAGTTGAAGCACGGTCAGCTAACAGTCAGCTGAACACGCAAGGCATCCAGGATGTGAACTACGGTCAGCTGGAGATGCAAGGCATTGAGGATGTGAGACTGACCAGGTAGCCGCTGATCCAGGCACTGACGAGACAGAAGGCCAGCACAGTGAGCTGGAAGAGTTCTGCGCTGCTGTGGGTGGCCAGGAAGCGCAGGCTGCGGGGCAGAACACTGCGAGTGAGCGCCATTGCTGCCAGCAGGCAACCGCCCAATGTCACAGTCACCCTGCATGCATTGCGCCAGGACATGTGCAGTGCCATTTGGAACAGTTTTTGTAACAGGCCAAAGAAGGGAGAGGTGCAGCCATGGAACAAGAAATGGCTATGTTGTGCAGCATGTTGGGTGGCTGCTCTACTTACAGCAAGGTGCTTTGCTTACTGCAGGTTGCCTGCGTGCATGGCTGATACTGAACATGACCTGTAGCGAGCTGCTCTACATAGCGGCCATGCTGAATGATCTGCGTTCTGGCGAGTAGGATGTAAGGCACTTGTGGATGTGCTTCATGATGCTCCTGCTGTGTCGGATTCTACACTCTTGCACATGGTGTCTCTCCTTGCATCACAATCTGCAAAACAGGCGTGCATTTGCGTCATGCTGGCTCACTCACTTGAGGAGCAGGCGCAGAACCATCATGTTGTCAACACCACCCTTGCTGTTGGCATTGTGAGCCAGCACGGGCATGAAGGCAAACAGCAGGCCCACAAGGCAATCTTGCAGGATGAGCGTGCCGATGGTGATCTGCCCGTGTGCCATGTTACTGGAACGGCTGTCCTCTAAACACTTGACAACAATTGATGTGGAGGACATGGATACCTGCAGACCACACAACACTCAGCTGTGAGGGCACACTGCCATAGTCTCATATGTACAATGCTGTGTTGTTCCAGAGCTGACAGGCAACACAATGACTGACAGGGGTGGCAACCAAACGTATCTGCACATGCAGGTTGTGCTTATACTTAGAGGACCAATGGTGCTGGTACTTCATGAGCAACACAGCCTGCATGCAGATGACAGACTGCATGACAGCTGTAGCAGGTCACATGCTGAATGTGTCAGCCTCTCAATGCTGTCAGCATGCTCGCATGTATAGCAATGGGAGGCTGATGCATTGGGCACTTAGATTGCTGCGGTCTAGTGCACAGTCTCTCATCTGCATGCAGGGGAGAGCAGAGGCTTACCAATGCACCAACAAATATGCCCTCATGAACAGAGGCACCTATGAAGTTTGCTAAAAGCCCTGCCACCAATATAAACAGAAAGATCTCCACCATCCCACCTGCACGATGCATACGATCTCAGGCAGCTGCATTGATCACAGACATCACTCAGGACGAGACACTAGCAGATGCATGGTCATGATGCCTTCTTGAAACACTTGATGCCAGAAACTATGATGGGCAAGAAGGAAAGTGAACAGCTCAATGCCACCAGCAGTGCACAGAAGAACGGCATGCCTGCATAGGATTCCTACATAGAGGACTGGTTGATGTGATCGAGTCTTGCATCAGAAACTACATGCACTGGTTGTTGCAACTAGTGTCCATGCAGCATCTGCAGCCACCAAGACAGGCAGAGCTGCACCTATGAGGGCCACGCTACGCACAGCTCTCAGTTTCTGCAAAGAGAACTCCAAGCCCAGCGTGAACAGCAAGAGCTGTACTCCAACCTGTGCCAGAGACTCCACTTGAACCAGTTCCTGCACACACTCGTGCACATCAACCTCCTGATGTCCCTGGTCAGCACACCATGTTGACACAGAAACGCCGGCATATGTGACCATTACACAGTAACTACGCAGGACTGCAGAGGCCACAGATATGCAGCTCTTGCATGTGTGGACTCATGACATTTCCAAGCATTGTAGCTGGTAAGAGACTATAGTGCTGATAAACATCTACAAGGTGTAGGTGCACATCCAGTGACACAAAAAGCGCCTTCTGGACCATTTGATCTCGGACTTGCTTGTGTGGTGCATGTTTACAGGAGTGCATGCATGCAGTTGAAGGGCTGATACACTTCTGGAGCTCAGCCTTCCGGTCTTTGCAGTGCAAGCTTTTGTGCAAGTTCAAAGCAAAAGGCTGACGGATGTAAACCCATCAGCTTGGTGCTTCAGAGACTACGCCCTGTTACCTTGATAAGCCCTGCTCCCCCTGGGCCAACCAGAGATCCGGCAATGAAGTAGCCATTGATCACCGGCTGCTTGACTGCCTCAAGAGCCATGCCTGCTACCTGTACAAATGCCCAGTGAGCTGAAATGAGGCATCAAGCTACATTATTCAGCAAGGTGCCTATGGAGCTTTACCTCAATTTGTTGCTTCACAGCTTGAGTGCAAATTTGCCATGCTGCATTTGATATAGCATCACGTCTGCAAAACCTCGTGTACAGGGCAAGTATGACTGAGTTGCAAGGTATGCAGCAGCACGCACTTCCATGCTTTGCTCCTGACTTTGTTGACCAGCAACTGCAGCAAGTCAGTGGAGCAGCAGACATGTGCATGTGTGCATGCATGCAGCATGTTGGTGAGGGCATGCCGTGAACATTTCAGCAAGCATGATTGCCAATGTTTGGCATGTGGCTCAAATGTGCTGCCTTGAGATTCCTGTTTGCAGTCAGGCAAGGTGCAATGGACAGAGCACTGGCAAAGGGGTGGACTGAGACAGAGTAGACAAGTAAGCTGAGGATGTAACGATGCCAGCAGCATGCATATAAGTTCAAGGGCTTACCGTTGATGAGGTAATGAGCACTGTCAGGTCACGTATCAGTTGTGGATCTAAGGTCAGCCCCAAAGATGAGCTCCTGAAAGAACACTTGAAGTGACAATGCTGTAGGCAGACATTGCATACAAACGGCAGAGACAGCACGGCAGACGGTGCTATGAAGGGTATCTCACTTTGGCTTTGACAAAACATATTCATTGTCTTGGGAGTCTATGATCCTATCTACTTCCTTCTCTGCATGGCTGTCTACTTTTTTGCCCTTAGCTTTCTGCTGCTTGCTGCCGCTGGGCGCAGGAGTTTTACTGCTGGATTTAGATTTGGCACTGGACTTACTACCAGCTGACTTGTCTTGCTGAGTGCTTAGTGTTGATGTTTCGGTGCTGTTGGCTGCACCACCCTCAGCATCGACATCGTCCTCATCCTCCTCTTCCTGTTGCTGCTTCTGACTGACTTTTATCACTGTCTCAACGGTGGCCTGAAGTATGTGACCTTGTTCACAGTCTGCTAGTGGCCCACATTGCAAGCAGCAATCACAAATGCATAAATATAGCAAGGCCACATACATCAGAGTTTTTGGCTGTTTCGTTATAGTTCTTGCCAATTGCCTCTTCCTTTTCTTCTGGAAACTCCTGCTCGAGGGCCGCGTCAATAATCTCCGCAATCGTCTTTTTCTTATCTGCTGAGTCAGTTGTATTGGCATCCTTCAGGCGGTCCACAACAGCTTTGACGATAGGCCCCGCAACAGATTCAAGCTCTGGTAATGTTTTATCACCACTGGGGAAATCCGATTTGACAGTCTTGCTGCCGGCTGACGCAGCGCAAGCAGGGCTCAACAGCACTAAAAGACACACAGCTTTCAGAGACAACAGAGCCGTCCGGCAAGGGTGAGATCTTCCCATGCGACACAGGCGCTTCCAACCCCTTTCAACAGGCAGAGCTCATTGCAAACTACCGGCGGCTATGCGTCACCGGCGATACGAAATTTGCACAGGATGGAGACTGTCAATGCGTCCGCAGCGTCGAGTGATCTCGAGAGCATCGCAGGGCTCGATCGTGTTCGCAGGTTGACTAAGAAGCAGGCGAATGTGTAAGCATCCCATGCAAAGTCTTATGCCATGCAACACAGTTACAAGTAAGCTTGCGACCCAGACGCAAGTGTAGGACGGACCAGCTGCATTAATGAGCATAAACCAAAATGAGCGTGATGTTTCCACCCTGCATGCAATGAGAAAGTACGAGTGCTTCGCAGATCAGACTGCAACACAAACTGTCACACAAAAATGTCTAGATCATGGCGGTGATACTGATTGCTGCCCTCGTCTTCTAGACGGGGATAGAATGCTACCAAAGCATCCTGAGCCCCAATGTACAAGTTGTTGTAAATCTTCCAGTACACCTCTCGCACCTTCCTGGCAGGGTGAAATAGCCCTTGCAGAGTGTAGTGCAGCACAACGGCAGGCCCCAGTGCAAGCCGGCACCCATCAACAGCGCCTTGGACTGCTTGTACAACATGCGGCGATGTCTCAAAGATGTTGGGCCAGACGTAATTCAACAGATGAGTCAAGGCATCTTCACAACCCAGTCCAGCAACTCCAAGAGACATGTGCTGCACCACAGAGGCAGCTGTCTGGCGATGCACCAAGTCTCGGTCCATCAGGGCGTCTTCCAACAAGGGGGAAACCGCATAGATGTAGTCCTTGCCCATTTCACCGATGTACTCAAACAGGAAGGACAATGCCTTGAGGACACCATTCTGTACATTAAGCTCAGGCACCTGAACACATTACCATACCACGTCAGCAAATCAGCACTTGGGTGCAAGTGTGTTTGAATGCCTACCCCATTGCTGTATGTACAATGCAGCTGGCAGTCAGCAGACGCAAGCATGACATCAGCACAACATCAACAAACACCATTGTGACACCTGCTGCATGGCTTGCACAATATGCACAGCAGTCATTGCAGTACACACCTTGTACTCATTCATCAGCGCCGGCAGCACTGTGAAGGGCGAGCATGTCTCAGCCACAATGGCAATGGCAACAGTGGTGCAGACACGATTCTGCCTCTCCTGGACTTTCAGATTGTTCAGCAGAGTGACCAGCACGTCTTGAGGCCCAATGGCCTTTGCAATATAGCCGAAGGTGTTGACTGTGGCTCGTCTGATGCCCTTCTTGTGGGCTTTGAGCATCTCAAGCAGCTCAAAGCAGATGCGCATCCACTCTCGAGCCGGTACATACTCTGCTCCACGATCAGCGATACGCCCTACCAGATCAATGCAGTTCTCTTGCACCTGCAACACCACAGAAGTCAGCTTCATGAACGCTGTGACAGAAAAGGCCACAAATCAACAGTTGCTGGAATGTCATAAAGTCATACTTAGAGCATGCAGAAGTGCAATGTTTGAGGACACTCATGCTGTGCATTGCAGCTTGCCCATTGCAGGCTGTACGGGGCAAAGCGGGACAGTATGCCACTGTATAGAAGCATAACTGCTGCAATTGTTTCCTGTGCAGTTCTGCGCCACCAAGCATGCATACCTTCTCATGCCTGTTCTTCAGGATGGGAGTGAGACGGGGCAGCAGATCCTTGATGGGCGGCGTCATCTTGGTCATACCAATGACATTAACAATGGCCTTGAGAGCCCCCAGGATTGAGCCCAGCACCTCGGGGTATTCCTCTCCTAAGTACTCGTACAGCACAACACCCAAGTGACCTAACAACTTCTCCTCGTCACATGCCTGCATGAGATGATCGAGCCTGAGCACTCCAAGCAAAGTATTCTTGTACAAGTCCAAATTTGAAGTGAAGACTTCACAATTTGCTAACAGAGTGATGAGGGACACATGATCCAGAGACTTGCACACACAGGATATAGTGTGCAGGATACAGTGTGCAGGAGAGTTTGATGTATCACTGTAGCTGCAGCGCAGGTACGCGCCTCAGAGCTTGGCAACTGTGCACATTGGTAACAAGGCTGCATGCAGTGATCCTATGCCTTGCAACAAACAGTCACGTCAGTTGTACAGATCATATAGAGGGCCCAGTGCTTGCTTGACCTTCATGACAACTGCAATGCGTGCAATCAAGTCAGCAGCCTGCTGCCTGATCTTGGCGCCCTTGTTGTTCAGCCTCCATTTGATGGTTCCACAGATCTGAGGCAGGTAGGGTTTGGCACGCATCTTGAGGGAGTTCACCACCGTGCCAAAGCCATTGAGCATGACATTGGCATCATCTGAAGCCTGCTCTTGGAAGGCATACAGGATGCCGTCAATGAGGAGCTCCTCCAGGCGTGCATCAAGGTCAGATGAGCCCAGCTCATGCACCACCTTGTCAATGGTTTCCATGACCATACGCCGATATGGCTCGCTCTCGTCTTTCAGATCCTCTACAATACGGCCCACTATTTCGGCACAGCCCACCTGCAGCCATTGACACTCAATTTTCCGATGTTCAACACCATGTTCTCATATGAGGCAGCAACAAACATGCCAGTGGCACTGTGCAATCCTTGCACATGAGCTCTTTACTGGGGTCTAGAGTCTTATAGCCAAGTGAGTCATCAGTCACAGCATATCAATACTCATTCGGCACGCACAACAGCCAAAAGAAGGCACAAAGAGCAAGGTACGTGCAAGAGACCTGCACTGCATTGAGTGCTGCTGCTCACCTTGTTAGCTAGCTCAACAGTGGTTTCCACAAGCTGCCGGTAGTTTCGTCTGTCCAGAGCCATTCTGCGCACCCAGAAGTTGCGGAAGAACTCTGGCAGAATTTCATGTCGGATGTAGTCTGGCTCCACACCATCTGTGCCCACACACTGCTTCACCACCTTGAGCACAATCTTCTTCATCTCCTCATCAGGCGTCTGGAACTCACGTACCAGAATGACCATGACCTCTCTGGTGTAGTAATTGGCGTACATGGCATCCATGAGAGGAATGATGAACCCGATAGACTTCAAGAAGGCAGCCAGAACCTTGCCCCTGCACAGACCAGAAGCTTGATGGGGCAAGGCTGCAAGGTGCAAGATGTTGGGTGGTGCTGATGGGAGTTGGACATTGTCATGACTGGGGGGCATGACGACAAACAGGTCAAATGGCTGATCCTTACATTCTCTTACATGTCAGGACGAGGCAGTGCATCAAAGCACCAATCTGAAAGCAAAACAGCTGGAAACAACCTAGCCAGGCAACTGAGTCTCGCAGCCGCTGTCTCAAAATGAGAAACCAGAGTGAATGCATAGCAAAGGTGCAGGCTGTGGAATGCGGGCTGCTTGGCAGCTGACACAGCAGGCAGTTTGTATTCGCCTGATTGTGCCTCACTTGCAAGGCACAGGTGCATGCAACAGAAGTAAGACTGATTGCAGTGGTACTGCACCGTACCTGAGCAGCCTGATGCCCTTCCACAGAGGCTCCAGCACATCATCGAAGGACTCGATGCCATAGGGTGCTGCAGCCTCAGCCAGAGCAGCAATGGAGAGGGATGTGATGGTCTTCACCTTCTGGTTCTCATCTGTCAGACCATGCTTGATGATGTCCACCAGTGACTGCAGCAAGTCAACAAGGGTGTCAGGAGCAATGACGTAATTATGTTCAGCAAAAATGCAGCAAAAATGCAAACAGAACTTGGAGTCATTTGAGTAGCCTTTGTCAAAGACGACAAGCTGTTGGGACGAGTTTGGTGACAACATCCAGACAAAGATGCAATTCGGACACTGAGTTTGCATTTCTGATGGGCATACCTGCAGCTAGCCACAATGTCACAAAAAGAGGTTGCATGGTGAAATGCCACTCTGCACAGTGTACCAAAAAGGAAAGCAGCAATCAACGCCATGGGAGGCACGGAACAAAGGGTACTTTTGTCTACAAAGTTGCTTGCCCTCTGGCACATTGCAATAGTGAGATGACTGAACAGAAAGCTGGGAAGCGGCCTACCTTGAGATGAGGCAGCACAGCACAGCCCAGCAGAATGGCAATCTGCTGCACAATCTTGATGCCGGTATGCCTAGCCTGCCACGACTTCTTGGACATACACACAGCCTTGAGAAAGGGCAGCAAGGCAGGAATGCCCAAGGCTGACGCAACCACACTGAACGCCCTGGCTGTTGTGTTTCTGACGTACTCATCAATGTTGTCAATGTCAGGTCTCATGGAGGCAATCATAGTGGCCAGGCCAGCAGCTTTGCTCAGGTTGGCAATGATCTCGCGCCCTTCCACACGTGCATAGTAGTCCTCGTCAATCAGGAGAGGCTCAATGACCACCAGAATCTTGTGCACAAAGGGTCTGACAAGCTCATCCAGCTTGTACAGGATGCGGTCAATGACCTTGACCAGGAGATGCCGTTCCTGGTCCTCCAGTGTGGGGGCCATGAGCAGGGGCAGGATCTGATTGAACAGGGGGCCAGCGCCAAAGTCGCGAGCCTTATCTGTGAGCTGACGAAGGGCTGACTTGCGCTGAGGAGGGGTGCCGTTTTTGACCTTGAGGAGCAGCTTCATGATCTTGCGCTCCTTGGCTTCCTCTGCACTCAGCTCTTGGTCATCCACATCCTGCACAGGAAGGATCTTGTTGGGACAGCCTAGACAGGTTAGGCAGAAAGCAATTAGGAAATGACCCTGCTGGTCATCTTCAGGAATAGTTGCAACAACTCATAGCCTCACAAATTGAACACAAGGCTCCCACATGGCAGGGCATTCTCCAAAGCACCCTCTGCTGTGCAGACTTCCTGATAACAATGCAGGATGTCACATGTTACAAGTGAGCCTGGTCAACAAAGACACCAACAACTGCATGGCAGCAAGCTTCCACACAAGCCACAAGGACCCTACTTTCAGCAGCTTGCCAAAGTATTGCTGGTCCTCAGGCTTCATCTCAGGCAGGCCCTCAATCTCAATGGGCACATCAAACTGCTGCTGATGGTCCTCCTCAGGAATCTGGTACATGGGGGTGCCACCCAGGGGGGTTGGGGTGGCCATGAGCTTGCGGGCAGGGGTCCTGATGGGTGCATAGCCAGGAGGCTGCTCAA
>JAABUP010002920.1_pt1 | contig 31501 bp, 31 predicted proteins | sample 5559201 | NCBI WGS metagenome assembly JAABUP01 (sample SAMN10711887, study PRJNA513373) | rock metagenome | isolation source: Antarctica rocks | place: Antarctica
CTTCTTGAGTTATCTTTGCCGCATCCTCGTCCCGAGCACCGTTCTGCCTGGAAACAGCCTTTGCCAGACCTAACCGCCTCGGGCGCCAACCGGTCAAAACCACTGTGCAGAGGTACTAGTGAACAAGGCGAATGTCGTCGGCACCGCGGTCGGCGCCTACCTGATCCGCGACGCCGACGACAGCACGGCCAAAGGCGGGCAAAAATCCCGGCGGCCGCCGCGCACCTTCGGCAATTCCAGCGTGCGCGACATCTCCTGGCCCTGCGTGCTGGTCCTGGTGCGCGACTGGGTGGAGGCGAGCGGGTTCGGCGGCGCCGATGGCACGTTCGCGCCGCAGGACATGGTCCCGAAGACGCTGTTCATGCCCGATGGCCGCGTGGTGCCGGTCTGCGTCGTGCAGGTCAGCCCGGCCGAGGTGCAGGCGTCGGCACCGGCCAACATGCGCTGGCCCGACAGCATGGTCGGCGGCGGCTTCCCTTTGTTGGTGGAAGCGCAGGGCGAGCGCCGGCAGGCCAGCGTCGGGTGTCTGGTCACCGACGGGCACACGGTCTATGCGCTGACCAACCGCCATGTCTGCGGCCGGCCGGGCACGCCGGTCTCGGTGCTGACACGAGGCGGGACGAGCATCGTCGGCCGTGCCTCGGACCTGCAGCTCGCACGGTTGCCGTTCAAGCAGGTTTATCCGGAGTTCCCGGGCCAGCGGTCCTCCGCCACGCTGGACATCGGCCTCGTCGGGGTCGACGACATCAACGACTGGACCAGCCAGGTCTATGGGCTGGACGCCCCGGTCGGCCCCATCGCCGACTTGAACGAAATGAACCTCGGCCTGCAGCTGATCGACCATCCGGTGGTGGCGTTCGGCTCGCATTCCGGGGCGCTCCGGGGGCGCATCAAGGCACTCTTCTACCGGCACAAGTCGCTGGGCGGGCACGACTACGTGGCCGACATGCTGATCGCGCCGGAGCCGGGCGGGACGCAGACCGGGCCGGGCGACAGCGGCACGGTGTGGCATCTGCCTGTCGTGCCGCCACGCGAAACATCGCCGGTGCTGCGGCCCGTGGTGGTGGAGTGGGGCGGCCAGGCGCTGACCGGGACCGGCGGGCAGCGGCTCAACTTCGCGCTGGCGACCAACCTGGCCAAGGCTTGCGACCTGCTGGACGTGGACCTCGTGCTGGAGCACAACGATGGCGCCACGCCGTTCTGGGGCCAGGTCGGCCACTACAGCATCGCCACCGCTGCCATCGCAGCCGTCGAGGGCAAGGCGCTGTCCACCCTGCTGTCGGCGAACCGGGAGCGCATCAGCTTCGTGCCGGACCAGCTCAGCGCCGACCAGATCCGCGCCAAGCTGACCCAGGACGATTTCGTCGAGCTGGCCGACGTGCCGGACCTCGTATGGAAGAAGGTGCCGGGACGCGTGCCGGGTGGACGCGACGTGACGACGAACACCGGGCCGGAACACCCAAACCACTACGCCGACATCGACCGCCCCGGCGCGGACGGGCGGACGCTGCGCGACATCTGCCTGGCCGACAAATCCCAAGTCGCCGTCGCGGCCTGGCAGGCGTTCTACGACGGAATCAACGAGACGGACCCACGCTCCCGCGGGCTGCTGCCGTTCCGCGTCTGGCAGGTCTTCGACGCGATCGTGGCCGCGCTGCAGGCCGGCGACACCGCACGCGCGGTCTGCGCCATGGGCATCGTGTCCCACTACATCGGCGATGCCTGCCAGCCGCTGCACGGGTCCATGCTGTCGGACGGATACCGGGACCGGGCGACGCCGGGCGCGAAGGGCTGGCCCGGCCGCGGCGTGCACTCGACGTTCGAAGACAAGATGGTGGACCGCTTCTCGGCCCCACTGCTGGCGGCCATCGGCCCGGCGGCGAAGGGCGGGGCGGGCGGCATGGTCCCGCCGATCGCCAGTGGCCAAGACGCGGCGTTCGCGGTGGTGACGCTGATGGACTTCTCAGCACGCACGATCCCGCCGAGCGAGCTGTGCGACCGCTACATCGAACTGGGCGGCGGCACGTCCAAGCCCGTCGTGCAAGGGCTATGGGACACGTTCGGCGACCGCACGGCGACGCTGATGGGCGCGGGCGCGAACACGCTGGCCGCGACGTGGGAGGCGGCCCTTGCCGCCTCCGGCACCAAGCTGCCAGCTCCCGAGACGTTCAGCGAGCAGGCACTGGCCGCGATCTACCAGAACTCCGCCTTCGTGCCGTCTTTCACGCTGGACGACATCGGCCCGCATCTGTCGGCAACGGACACGTCCGCGGCGCAGGTGCCTCGAACGCAGGCGGCCCCAGCCACGGCCGCACCCGTCAAAGCGCCCCGGCGCGGAGCGCGGCGACCGCAGCCCTGAAAGACTGCGACCGCCGGGCCATGGAGCGGGTCAGCGCCGCCTTTAGCCTTTCGCGACGGGCAGCAACCCGGCAAGCGCGCTGGACGCGTTTCCACCGATCAAGCCGATGATGGACGCAGCCGATGGCGTGCACGCATCGGGGGTCGTCCCCGCAGGTCCGGACGCTCCGGCTTGGCCCGCGGACGTGCCAAGACTGGCGAACGCCTGGTAGAGATCCTGCGAAAGCGTCTGGAACAGGGCGGCCACGTCAGGGACGCCCGAAGCAGCGGGCATGAACAGCAACCCGTGCGCGCCGTTCAGCCCGGTGACGATCGGCGTCACCGTGCCGGTCGTGGGATCGATCTGGTCTACCGACGTGCCGACCGAGGCGTACAGGTCGCTGGTGTTCAGCCCGTCGACCTTGACTGCCAGGATGTTGTTGTCGTTCTGGTTGGACACAAAGAACATGCCCGAGGCCGTGGTCGGCATGATCACGTCGTCGGGCGAACTGGAACCAGCCGGCAGGGTGACGAAGCTCGCGCTCTGCTGCGTGGTGCCAGGGTTGCTGATGATGGTAAACGCCTTGTCCGCTTCGCCGGTGAGGATCAGCGAACCGTCGGGCATCGACTTCAGCGAGTCCGGATCCGTCACCGGAAGCGGCTGGTTGATTTCGCCCCTGACCAGGTTGGTGCCGGTGTCGCCGAAGCGCAGCACGTCGGTGGTCCGAAGCGCGCCGAACGGCGCGGTGCCGTTGGTGAGCTGCTGGATCACCGGGTCGCCGGGGTTGGCAGGGTTGGTGTAGCTCAGGAACACCTTCTGGCCGACGAAGGCGACATCGTCGTAGCCGCGGGTGGAGTCCGCCCCGTAGGTGTAGGGCGGCGCGGCGTAGCTCAGCGGCGCGCTGACCTGCTTGGTCGCCGGGCCGATCAGGGTGATGGTGGAGTTGCCGTCCTGGTTCTGCAGCGCCCACACGTTGCCAGTGGCAGGATCGAACTTCAGGCCGTCGGAAAGGCCGGGCAGGGTGTAGGTGTTCTGCGTGTTGCCGAGCAGGTCGTACTGCACGACCGTGCTGCTGCCGGCCGAGCCGTCGCTCTTGGCGCTGTCGCCGTACTCGACCCAGATCGAGTTGTTTCCCGAGGTGATGGAGTCCGGAGACTTGGCGCCATCCGGCGCGGTTGCGAAGATGCTTGTGCTTTGGACGGTGGGCATCGGTATCCTCCTCGTTCTGCGCTGCTGCTGCGGTGCAGCGACGAGGAGGCGTACACCGCCTGGCTTCGGACGGGTGTTAAGCTACACTGACATTCCCGTTGCATTATTGGGTCAGCGCGATGCCGCCGCTGGGTCCATCTGCTGGTCGGCGGCGACGCGTTACTTCCTGGCCGGGGCCAGGCCGGCCGTCTGGGTGGCGGACCGTTATGCCGGCCAGAACAACCATGGCATCCTGCGCCAGCAGCTCTGCCGCGCTCACTTGCTGCGCGAAGCCCAATACGCCCTCGAGGCTGGCGATGCGGCCTTCGGGCCGGGCTTCAAGTACCTGCTCAAGCGTGCCCTCGCCATCGGCCGACGCCGGGACGATCTCAAGGACAGCACCCTGGCCCAGTATCGGGCCGATCTCGGCCGGCTTCTGGCGACGCCGCCTCCGACAGCGCCTGGGCGCAAGCTCGTCTGCGCCATCAAGCGCTGCAGGTCCGATCTCTTCGTGTTCGTCACGCGACGGGATGTGCCGCCCACAAACAACGGCTGCGGGCGCGCCCTCAGGCCTTCCGTCATCTTCCGCAAGGTCACAGACTGCTTCCGCTCGCGGCGGGGAACCAGACGCTACGCCGCAGCCATCTCCGTCATCGCGACTGGACGCCTCAACGGCGCACCAGCTCTCCAGGCCATCGCCGACGCCCTCAAACCCACGCCCGGCACCGTCACATCCTGACAGACACCTGAGCAGTCACCACCGAAGCGGTCACAGACGACACAAGCCAAATATCATGTTGAATATGCACTGATATATTCATCATGCAGTTGTCACCATCAGCCAGTCTGTTTTCAGCCATACACATATCCTCCTTATAAAACGATGAGGGACCTAAGTTGATGCGGACGTGTTTGCTTGCCGCCACTTGCGTGGCTGCTTTGCTCGTGGCTACCGGCATAAGCTGCGCGGCGGCGGAGCGCGAAAGCTCAGGAAACGAGGCCCGCTACAAGCATATCCTGCTGATCAGCGTTGACGGCCTGCACGCGGTTGACCTGACGCGGTGGATCGCCGACCCGGCGCACGCCGGCGGCGCCTTCGCAGCCCTCGCCCCGCACGCCGCGATCTACCCGCACGCCTACACGACCGGGCCGTCAGACTCGTTCCCGGGCATGGTCGCGCAGGTCACGGGCGGCACCCCGCGCTCCGCCGGCGTGTTCTACGACGACAGCTACGACCGGGCGCTGTTCGCCCCCGGGTCGAACTGCGAGGGCTTGCCCGGCACCGAGGTGCAGTTTGCCGAGAACATCGACAAGGACAAGAGCCTGCTCAACGCCGGCGGCACGGTCGGCCAGCCGTTGAGCCAGATCGACCCGGCGCAACTGCCGCTGTCCGATGCATCGGGCACGTGCAAGCCGGTCTATCCCCATGAGTTCATCCGGGTGAACACCCTGTTCGAGGTCGTGCGCGCGGCGGGCGGCTACACGGCCTGGTCCGACAAGCACCCGGCCTACGACATCCTGAACGGGCCGTCCGGGGCGGGCATCGACGACCTGTATACGCCGGAGATCAACTCGCTGATCCCCGTCGAGGGCAACACGACCGACGACAACACCACGAGCTTCACGGCCACCCGCAATTACGACGAGGTCAAGGTGCAGGCCATCCTGCACGAGATCGACGGCCTGGACAGCACGGGCAGCCATGCCGCGCCCGTTCCGAACGTGTTTGGGATGAACTTCCAAGCGGTCAGCGTCGGGCAGAAACTGGCCAAGTCGGGCCTACTCGACCCGCTGGACCTTTCGGGCGGCTACGTTGACGCGGACGCGACGCCGGGCAACGCGCTGGCGCTGCAGCTCGCCTACGTGGAGGACGCGGTGGGCCGCATGGCGGCGGCGCTGAAGGCGCGCGGGCTGGCCGACGAGACCCTGATCATCGTGAGCGCCAAGCACGGCCAGTCGCCAATCGACCGGTCGAAGCGCCAGGCGGTTTCGGACGCGCCGATCCCCAAAACGCCGGGCTATGCGTTCCACGTCGCCGACGACGAGGCGCTGATCTGGCTCACGCCGCAGGACGCCGCCGCCGCCCGCGCCGCCGCGAACAACTACCTGCTCGGCCAGGCTGACGCGCTGAAGATCGAGGGGGTAGCGGGACGCGAGGTCCTGCGCTTGTTCTACCAGGATCCGGCGACCGACAGCCGCACCCCGGATTTCCTGGCATTGCCGCAATACGGTGTGATCTACACCGGGGGCACGAAGCTGTCCGAGCACGGCGGCTTCGCCGACGACGACCGCAACGTCGCCCTGCTCGTGAGCGCGCCCGGCATCGCAGGGCACATGGTGGACGAGGTGGTCGAGACGCGGCAGATCGCACCGACGATCCTGCGTGCTCTCGGGCTTAACCCGCGCTCGCTGCAGGCGGTGCAAGAGGAGGGCACCGTCGTTCTGCCGACAGCGCTTCGGTGAAGTATCGGTGCATGGACTGAGATTGGGACCTCCTGTACTACCCGTGCTGTCGTTGCAAGTTCGGATGAGAGCATGGGAGGAACACAGACCCTTTCTGAAAACCAACTTTGTCCAAGCGCCTTTTGCCCCTGATCTCGGCGGGCCTGGCCGTTGTGCAGATCCTACCCGCCCCCGAGTGCGTCACCTTCGTCACCCAGCCGCAATCCGCAATGGCCACATGTCCCGACTGCTGAGGTGGTTCCGGTTATCTGAACAACAGCGTGGGCGTCCTTGAGTGGAGCCTTGCCGAGTTCAGGCCGCCGCGGTCTGCGGCAGTTTGTCGAAGTAAGCCTGGTCCGGCGTCTTCCGGTCAAGGCTCGAATGCGGCCTCCGACCATTGTAGAACAGGGTTTGAGAACGCCGACGGAGCCGTCTTTCGGGAGCCGTTGTACCCGTGGCATCCCTGGTGTGGGTTTCAGATCGCCGTTCACGAGGCGATCACGAGGGCGGATGGCGTTGCTTTCCGCTGCACGCTGCCCGGGTCTGACGGGGATCGTTGGCTGGAGGTTCCAGCCTGGATGTTCGATCGAGCGACCTGCCCCGATCAGGCCCGACTGACTGCGGCACCCTCTGTGAGCCTGACCGCACTTTCGGTGCTGGCCGGCCTGCTGCGACAAGCCTCATCAAGAGCGCCGCATCCGGGTGTGTCAAGCTTCTCCCACGACCAGATTCGGGGAGAGGACAACGACCATGACAACGCCAATGTCAGCCAACACGAGCGATGTTTGGTTGTGAGACCTCCTTGGCAGCGTCGACGATGAAACGTGCCTTGATGGCGTCACATGGGCCGGTGCGTCCGTGCGGCGCAGGGTTGGCGAGTTTGGGTTCGGCGTTGAGACGCTCGGCGACAACCTGGTTGGGTGTCTTGCTCTCCAGCACGCGCTGGCGGGCGTTGTAGGCCTGGTTGAAGCCGCGCAGCACCTGCTCCATGGCGCGATGGAAGTAGATGTTAATGCCGAGCACCTCGCTGCTGATGCGGCGGTTGAAGCGCTCGACCATGCCGTTGGTCTGGGGCGTGCGGGGCCGGATGTGACGGTATTGCGCGCCAAGGCTCTTGCAGGCTTTGGCAAACGCCGCGGTGAAGCAGCTGCCGTTGTCGGTCAGCACGTGGGTGAGGCGGAAGGGGAAGGCGGCTGCGGCCTCGCACAGGAAGGTGATGGCGCTCCGCTCGGTCTCGTCGTCCTTGAGGGCGAGATGGACGGATCGCGAGCAGCGGCCGATGGCGACGAACAGGTATCGCTTGCGCCGCTCGCCGTCGCTGGTCTGCAGCTTGGGCAGATGCTTGATGTCGATATGGACGAAGCCGAGGTCATAGTCGTGGAAGGTGCCCTGGCCCTTGGCAGGCTTGTCTGTTGCGGGCTTCGGCCTGCGGTTCAATCCTTCGGCCTTGAGGATGCGCCAGATGCTGTCGCGGTTGAGGTGGGGCAGGAAGTGACAGACGACGAAGGTCCGGCGCAAACCTTCGGTTTCGCCGAGGTCGTCGAGCGGGAAGTTGGTCGCCCGCCGCAGGGTGCAGACGATGGCGCGCTCCTCCTCGGTCACCTTTCAGGGCAACCGACGGGGGCGGGCGGAGCGGTCGAGGCAATCTGCGGCACCGCGCTTGCGCCACTTGCGCACGGTCTCGGCGCTGATGCCGTAGCGCTGGGCCACGGTGCCGCTGGGCTCGGTGGAGCGGGCGATCTCGGCGCGGGTGGCAGACGTGGTGCGGGCATTCGGGTGGTTGTGCAGCATGGGTCACCTCCGTCCGGACACGACAGAGAGACGCTGGAACCGGTAAGCGTATTCTATAATAGCCAACCCGACCGAATCCCAACAATGTTCCGCGACTTGACAGTAGGCCGCGGCGCGGCAGCAATCACGTCATGTGAGCGAATACCAGAGTGCCAGTGCTTGCTGCAGCAGCGACACGCTTCCTGGCGGGTGCGTGTCGCTGCTGCTGGCGTCAGCCCTGACGCTTGGCCGTTGGCTTCTTGATCGTCTTCGGCTTGCCTTTCTCGTCGGCTTCGCCCGGCTCCTCGTCCTCGTCGGGCTCCTTGCTCTCGTCGTCCTCGCCATGCTCGCCGGATGCCTCGGCGTTGACGTCGCCCTCAGCAATCCGGCTGAGCGCCTGATCGTCGTTGCGGGCCGCGTCGCGCAGCGTTTCCAGTTCTTTGACGGCATCCCTCAGACCCATCTGCCGCGCGAATGCCAGCAACGAGCCGTAGCGGGTGATCTCGTATGTCTTGATGCCCTGCAAGCAGGCGATCAGCGCCGCGTCCAGCACGGGGCCGCTCTCGCCCTCCTCGATCGCCTCCTGACATTCGGCGAGCAACCCGTTCATGGCCTCGCACGTCTTTCCCCGCGGCCGCTTGTCCACCGCCTCGAACACCCGGTCGAGCGCCTCAATCGGCTCGCTCGCGTGCTCCTTGGCCTTCTTCAGGATTTCACGGACCTGCCCGTTCCCGACAGCCTTCATGATCTTGTTGGAGGATTTCGCGAACGCCTTCTCCGCGTAGTAGATGTCCTGCAGGAAATGCAGGAACAGATCGTTCATCGTCTTCATGATGTTGCTCCAAGGCCAGACTGGATTGCCGGGCTTCCGGGCCAACGCCAGCAAGATGGGCAGGTTTGCGACGCTGTGGCCTTCAGTGACAATGCCTGCGCGGGTGAGAATTCCTCTATCGGGTTCTTCGGCCCGCCGTCCATGTTTGTTTCATCAACGCAATAGAATGCTTGGGCCAAGCTCATCTCCCGTTCTGCTGGAGTTCCGCTGGGTATTCCTGTGCGGCGGCCGTCGACTGCCCCCGTCGCGGTCGCCTTTGCTCCCGCCTTGGCAAGGGCCTCCGCGCTGCCCGTGTCCCAAACGTTGCGGAGGATGAGAGGTTCGTCGCTGACATGGTGACCCGATGGGAAGGAATGGCGATCGCGACCTGGTGCTTTGTCAGCCATGCCATAATGGGTGGGCGCTGCGGAGCTTGTTGCGGGCCTGATCGGTGGTGAAGTGCCAGTTGACTTTGGCCTGCGCGGCGTTGCGCTGTTCCTCCCACATTGCGGTCTGCCGGCGAAGTGTGCCGTAATCGGCAATGCGTCGGGCCATGCATTGCGTCCCAGAGCGCTCAACTCGATCGCTGCCATGTTGAGCCATGATCCGTGCTTGGGCGTGTGGTGAGGCTCGATGCGTTCGGCCAGGTGCTTGGCCCCCGCAGGCGCAAACGCCTTGCACAGGCTGGCAAGCGAGTGGGTGTTGAGTTGGTCCATGATCAGCACCACCCGCTCGGTCTCGCGGTAGCAGCCATCAAGCAGCTCACGCACAAACCTGGCCGGTCCGTGCGGCGGTGATGGCCGGCTGGCGGCCACGTGCCGCCAGCCGGCCAGCGGCTCGCAGGCCAGAAACAGATTGCTCAACGCCGAGCTCCTGCGACATCTGCGCCAGCGGCCGGCCACCGTTCTCCAGCAGCGCCGCCGCCTGGGCCTTGAACTCGTCCGTGAAGTTCCGTCTCGCTTTGCCGGCCATCGGAACACCTCGCTCCCTTCAGCTTGGCACCAGTGTCCACCGATTGCGGGAAGGTCCAGTCCCGGCGTGCCGTTCATGCGTTGCGGACGGGGCGCGGCACGCAGGCAAACGGTTCTGAAACTTCATGGAACTGTCTCAGGCCGACTCTGGCGCGCAGTGCCCGAGGTGGACAAAAGGGTCGGCGCGACAGGCAGCCGCTCCTCGTCAGAGCAAGGAACCCAGCCCATGCACTTCATCGCCCTAAGCTTGCTCCTCGCAGCTTCCGCCCTCGCCGCGCCCTCCGACGAAGCGGCGACCTGCGCGGCCCGCCATGCGGAGCTTGCCAAGCAGGCGGCCACGTTCAACGGCGACACCCGCATCAAGCGCCTGATCGACGTAGACCTCAAGCGGGCCTTGAGAGAGCAGGCCGAGGGCGATGGAGACGAGTGCATCGAGGCGCTCGACCACGCGACGAAGCTGTTCGCCGGCGACATGTGATCCACTGCGCCGCTCTGGTATCCTGCCCGGGATGTTCGCGCGCCGGGGACAACAGGCTGGGCCGGCCGAGGCCGGGTTCACGCTGCTTGAGGTGCTCGTCGCCCTTGCCATCGCCGTTCCAGCGCTCGTGCTGCTCTACCGCCAGGGCGCGTTGGCGATGGGGGCTACGCGGACGGCTGCGACGTACCAAGAAGCCATTTCGCGCGCCCAATCGCGGCTCGACGCGCTGACCGGCACGGGCCTGGGCGCGGGCGAGGAGGAGGGCGACGACGGCGACGGCTTCCGCTGGCGAACCCGGATTGTGCCGGTCGCCTCGGCGCCGCTGCCGCCTCACGCTTCGTCCCGTGCTGGCGGCAACACGCTCTACGCCGTTGCGGTCGAGATCTTGTGGCTTGGCCCGGCGGGCATGCAGCGCTTCCTGCTTGAAACACGGCGCCTGGGCGCCGTGCCGGCCGGCCGTTCTTGAAGGTCGGGGCGCGCCGGGCGGCCAGCGACGCCGGCTTTACCTTGCTGGAAATCCTGGCGGCGGTGGCCGTGTTCGGCACCGTGCTCGCGTTGCTGACCCAGGGCGTGCAATTCGGCCTCCGCGCGACACGGCTGCAGGCCGAGGCCCACGGCCGAAACGGCGAGTTGGCCGCCGTCGACCGCGCGCTGCGGCGCATGGTCGCCCTGGCGGACCCGGGCACGTATCCGGAACCCGCCACGCTGCATGGCACCGCGCAGCGCTTGTCGTTCATCACCGAGCTGCCGCTGGGCGGCGACGGGCACATGCAGCGGGCCGATGTCGCCTTGTCGGCCGAGGCCGGGCACCTGTTGCTGCGCTGGACGCCGCACCGCCATGCCGAGCTGTACGGCGCGGAGCCGGAAGTGCATGAAACGGTCATGCTCGACGGCGTCGAGCGGCTCGAGTTGGCGTACTGGGCATCCGGCACCTGGGTCCCCGCCTGGAACGCCGACAAGCTGCCGGCGCTGGTCCGCATCCGCCTCGTGTTCCCCGGCGGCACTGGACGCCGCTGGCCGCCGCTGCTCGTCGAGCCGGTCCGGGAGGCGGTTGAGGAATGAGGCGGCCGACGCCGCGGCCCGACCCGGCCGACGCCGGCTTCGCGCTGCTGGTCGTCCTTTGGACGCTGGTCCTGGTCTCGCTGCTGTTTGCGATCCTGGCCGGGGCGTCGCGGTCGGACGCGCAGCTGACGGCGAACCTGCGCAGCGCCGCCGAGCTTGAGGCCGTCGCGGACGGCGCCATCCACACGGCGCTGTTCGACCTGCTGCGGCGCGGCGGGACGGCCCGGGACGTCGCCCTGGCGATCGGCCGCCTGTCCGGCGCGGACGTAGGCGTCGATGTCGTGGACCAGTCCGGGCTGGTGAACCCGAACGCCGCCTCGCCGGACCTGCTCGCCGCGCTGCTGCTCCGACTCGGCGCCGACCCGGGGCAGGCGAGCCGCGTTGCGGCGGCGGTTGCGGACTGGCGGGCGCCGGGCCGCCGCTCGGCCCGCTGCGGGACAAAGGCCGCGCAGTACCAGGCGGCGGGGCTGCGCTACGGCCCGCCCGGCGCGCCGTTCGAGACCTTGGGCGAGCTGGGCGACGTGTTCGGCATGACGCCGGCCCTGCTGGCGGCACTTGCGCCGCATCTCACCCTGTATTCGGACGGCGACCCCGACCCGGCCGTGGCCGACCCAGTGGTGCGGGCCGCGCTGCGCGACGCGGGCTATGGCGAGCGCGCCGACCGGGCGGCCCTGCAAACCGTCCGCATCACCGCGGCTGCCCGGCGCGGCGCCGCCCGCGCGGTCCGCAGCGCGGTCGTCCGGGTCGGCCCGTCGTCGAACGGGCGCGGCTGGCGCGTCCTGGTTTGGGAAAGCGTGCCCGACTGACGGAAGCGCCGCGCGCCTGGCCGTTAAGCATTCGGAACGTCTTTGAATTGTCTTGCTTCCCATGAAGCTCAATGTGCCCCCGTCTGTTAGGAAATGTCTGCTCGGTGGTTTGGGACCGACGAATTGCCTGTCAGGCCGGGCAGCTTACGGGAACGGAGAACGGAACATGGCAGGGCTTCACCACCGACGGATGCTGAGGGCGGGCTTGCTGGCCACGACATGGCTGGCCGCGGCGCCGCTGGCGCACGCCGCGGACATCACGGCCATCGACGGCAACAACGGCACGCTGCCGCTTCCGACCGGGCAGTACGTCACGCCGGTCGCGCCGCTGACCAACGCGGTGCAGCAGGACCTGAACCCCGGCCTGCCCGACTACCCGGACTTCGTGGCCGGCGAGGCGGTGCGCTCGCAACTCAGCCCGGACGGCACGACGCTCGCGATCATCTGCGCCGGGCAGAACACGCTGAACGGCAAGACCGGCGCGGCCGATGTGCCGAACTCGACGCAATACATCTTCCTGTACGACGTTTCGGGTGCGAACAAGACCTCGCCCAAGCTGGCGCAGGTGCTCAAGCAGGCGAACGCCCATGTCGGCCTGGTCTGGTCGCCGGACGGCAGCACGCTCTATGCGACGGGTGGCAACGACGACGCGGTTTATGCCTACGCCCAGACGGGCGGCGCCTGGTCGCTGGCGGCGGTCACCACGCTGGGCCACAGCGCGATCCCGCCTGGCCTCGCGACCAGCGCGAGCAAAGCGCCGAGCACCGGCGGCGTCGGCCTCGCCGTGCAGCCGAACGCGAGCGGCCTCGGCATCTCCGACGACGGCGCGACGCTGGTGGTCGCCAACAACTACAACGACTCGATCAGCGTGATCGACACGGCGACCATGACGGTCCGCTACGAGCACGACCTGCGGCCTTATTTCGCGGGTAACGAGGGCACGGACGGCGTCGCGGGCGGCGAGTACCCGTTCGCGGTGGCGATCAAGAACAACGCCACCGCCTATGTCTCCTCCTATCGCGACCGCGAGGTGGTGGCGGTCGACATCTCCTCGCCGACAGAGGGCCGCCTGATCGCCCGCATCAAGCTCGACGGCAACGCGAGCGGGATGGCCCTGAACCGGGCGCAATCGACCTTGTACGTGGCGCAGGACAACGCCGACCAGGTGGCGGCGATCGACACCGGCAGCAACCAGGTCACCGCCCGGATCGACGCCCGCGCCCCGGCGGGCGTCCTGGCCGGCCCGCACTACACGGGCGCCGCCACCTTCGCCGTGACGCTCTCCCCCGATGAACGGACGCTCTACGCGGTCAACAACGGCTCGAACTCGGTCGCCGTGGTCCCGCTGGCCGGGCCGAACGCCGACACGGTCACGGGCCTGATCCCGACCGCCTACGCGCCCAAGGACATCACCTTCAGCGCCGACGGGACGTGGATGTACATCGTCAACGGCAAGAGCGACACGGGGCCGAACCCCGGCAACCTGATGGGCAACACCGCCCGCATCACCAACATCACCTACCCCGGCGGCAACGCGGCGGCGGCTGCCGCGGCGAAGGCGTCGAACCAGTACCAGTTCCAGTTGGAGCACGCGACCCTGGTCAGCGCCCAGGTTCCGGGCAGCGCCGACCTGCCGAACATGACGGCGCAGGCGGCGCAGAACAATTTCTACAGCGTCCCGCCCGACGCGGGCGACCAGTCGGTGATGAGCTTCCTGCACGGGAAGATCCAGCACGTGATCTACGTGGTGAAGGAGAACCGCACCTTCGACCAGATCCTGGGCGACCTCGCCAACGGCGCGAACGCCGACCCGTCGCTGACCCAGTTCGGCCGGCGCATCACGCCGAATTTCCACCGCCTCGCCAACAACTTCGTGACGCTCGACAACGTCATGGACCCCGGCGACGGCAGCATGGACGGCTGGTCCTGGAGCACGCGCGGCCGGGTCACCAGCACGGAGGAGGTGACGCAGCAGATCAACTACGCCGGCGTGAACCGCGGCCTGTCCTACGAGTCCGAGGGCGCGAACCGCAACGTGCCGGTCGGCCTGGCGGCCACGGCGGACCGCGACGCCGCCGCGAAGGGCCTTTACACCCCTGGCTCAGCGAGCTTGCCGGGCGGTACGGCCAACCTTCTGCCGGGCACGGCCGACGTTTCGCTCACCGACGCCCCGTTCGGCGTCCAGCGCGGCACCATCTTCGACGCCGTGCTGCAAGCCGGGCTCACGGTGCGGAACTACGGCTGGCTGACCAACAACGTCGGTCCCATCACCTACCCCAACGGCAGCCCGGTGGAGAACGCGGGCGAGGCTGGCGTCGTTCAGGTCGCGGCGCTCAACCCGACGCTCGCGCCGTTCACCGACGTTTACTTCCGCGGGTTCGACATGAACGTCGCCGACCAGTGGGCCTTCAACGAGTGGAACCGCGAGTTCATGGGCTACATCGCGAACAACAACCTCCCGAGCCTGGAGACGGTCCGCCTGAGCCACGACCACACCGGCAGCTTTGCAACCGCGCTCGCCGGGGTGAACACGCCCGATACCCAGGAAGCGGACAACGACCTCGCCGTGGGCCGCCTGGTCGAAGCTGTAGCGCACAGCCCCTATGCCAACAGCACCGTGATCATCGTGACCGAGGACGACTGCCAGGACGGCCCCGACCACGTGGACTCCCACCGCGCGACCACCTACGTCGCGGGCGCATACGTGAAGAAGCGCGCGGTGGTCAGCACGCGCTACAACCAGGTGAGCGTGCTGCGCACGATCGAGGACATCCTGGGCACGCCGCACATCAACCTGAACACTGCCTACCAGCGGCCGATGGCCGACGTGTTCGACGTGACCTCCTCGGGCAAGTGGAACTACAACGCCATTGCCTCGACGATCCTGAAGACGACCTCGCTCGCCCTGGCCGATACCGGGGTGAAGTATGCGGAAGGCCCGGACATTCTGCCGCGGCACGACGCCGCCTACTGGGCGCGCGCGACCCGTGGCTTCGACTTCTCGGCGGAGGACCGCATCCCGTTCGACATCATGAACGAGGTGCTGTGGGAAGGCCTGATGGACGGCAAGCCCTACCCGACGCGGCGCTCGGGCGCGAAGATGGGCACGGTCGCCGCGAACGGGACGGAGAACAACTAGTACCTCTGCACAGAGGTTTTGACCGGTTGAGGCCAAGTGAGCCATGAGATCATTGGTCTGATCCCAAGCCTGATCTTCTTAAGTTATCCTTGCCGAATCCTCGTCCCGAGCACCGTTCTGCCTGGAAACAGCCTTTGCCGGACCTAACCGCCTCGGGCGCCAACCGGTCAAAACCTCTGTGCAGAGGTACTAGCAAAGTCCGCACGCTTACGGGCCATGGCTGCTTGAGGGGTGGGCAAACAGCGCCGCCCCTCGTTGCTTGCGCGCGCCTGCGAAGGCCTACGGCCTTGCCCGTGTCGTCAGCAGGAAGATCGCCGACAAGCCTGCGAACAGGATCGGCCCGGACCGAATGCCGGCCGTGACCTGCCGGAGCGTCAAGCAGGCCACGGCGATCCAGGCCACGGCGGCGATGGCGCCGTCGTCGACGAACAAGGCCCAGAGTTCATGCACGCAGCGCCGCAGCAGCCTCGCGATGGCCGTGCTGCGCCGTGCCGCCGGAGAAAGGCGGCGGCCATGGCCGAGAGCAGCAGGTAGGCGATGCCGAGCGGCACGATGGAAAGGTCGTCGCCGGGCCAGGCCAGCCCGGCGCCTTCGCCGACCTAGAACGTGCCCAGGCCGGCCAGCGAGGCGCCGACCAGGCGCTTCAGCGTGTTCTCGGGCACGCAGGTAATCGGGCGGTGCAGCAGCGCCCCGATGGCGACAACCAGGCCAAGCGTGTAGATCGGCGTTGAAAGTTGGCTCATCCGCAGCTTCGGTGCAGGTCGTTGTCATACGGCATGTGAACAAGCGCCCAACCGGGACCCCGCTGGAATTGGGCCTACCGCATTGAACGCACGCAGAAAAGCGCCGCAAGGGTGGGGTCTCGGTCGGCGCCGACCGGGACCCCACGTGCCCACCACTACTGATCGTAAAATCAGTGTGTTGCATCCACTTTAGGTAAGCGGGGCAAAACCCCGGGCGAACATGATCTGAGATCCGACTAATGTTATACTGTCAATAAAAATAATTGATTTATATCAAAGGTCTAGCTTATAAGATCAACAAGGGCCTTTGTTCTGCTGCATCTGCGTGCCCGGAGTTTTGCCCCACTTACCACTTTAGGGAGGGGTCCTGGTTGAGCGCGTGTTCACACCCGGCCACGCCATGCGCCTGCTCGTCGTTGCCGACGCGGCGCAGGTCCTCACGCCAGGCGGCCTCCTCGGCGTAGCGGACCAGGTAGGGCCCGGCAATGTGGTGGTGGCCAAGTTCGGCACGACGCAGGCGGGAGAAGTAGGACTCCGCCCCGTTGGTGCAGGCGCGGTCGACGCTGTAGCCGTGCTGATGGTTGATCCAGCGCACGCCGAACCGGGCGTGCCGCGTGTTCCAGGCCGGGCTCTCGTCGGTAGGCAACACCTCGGCCATCGCAGCTCTCCTTCCCGGAACACCAAGGTTTAGGATGGTAGCCGGCCGACCCTGCCCCTCGGAACAAGGGCGTGGTGGCGGCTGCTACATGACACCGCGAAAGCAAGCGCGGTCTCGCGCGGTCATCGGGTCGCGTGAAGCAGCGTCGCCGCCGCGCGTTTCGCAGCAGCCACCGGGTCCGCCACGCCTTTCAGGTAAGCCTCGGTCACCGCGCCATCGAGCAGCAGGACGATCTGGTCGGCGAGTTCGGCGCGGTTCCGGCGGCCTTCGAGCACATGGACGATGTGCTCACGCAAGCCGCGCTTGTAGGCATGCACGATCGCGTAGATGGGGCCTGACGCATCCGCCGCCTGAAGGCTTGCGTGGACGAGGGGACAGCCTCGATAATCGGCTTCGTGTCCGCTCTTATCGAAATGGTCGAAGATCGCCAGGATGTTCTCTTCTTCCGAGCGCCCGGATGTCTCCATCTCGCTGAGCGCCTGCAGGACCGCACGCGCCATCTCCTCATACACGGCCGCGGTCAACGCGTCCTTGGACGGGAAGTTGTTGTAGAGCGTCATCCGGGCGACGCCGGCCGCGGCGGTCACGTCGTTGATGCCGACGTTGGACGCACCGTGACGCGTGAACAGTCGGCGTGCGGTCGCCAACAGGCGGTCGCGACCGACAGACCCGCGAGGTCCATTATTGCTCTGCTGCATGTCATCTCCGGTTTGACAGGGGGGTTTTGTTGGTAGATATACCGATCTACCTAGATTGCCAAGGAGGAGGCTTCGCCCGTGCCCGACATCAAGCTTTGGTATGCTCCGGGAGCCTGCTCGCTTGCGCCGCATGTCCTGCTCCATGAAATCCGCATCCCCTTCGACGCCGTCGAGACATCGGTCGCGGAGGGCGCGAACCTGACGGACGAGTTCGCTCGGATCAATCCAAAGAAGCGCGTGCCCGTGCTTTCCCTAAACGGCGAGGTGATCACGGAGGTCCCGGCGATCGCCACCGCCATCGCGGACTTGGCTCCGGAGCGGCACCTGATGGGCAGGACCGCGCTCGACCGCGCGCGGGTCCATGAATGGATGAACTGGCTGTCCGGCACCTTGCACGGACAGGGCTTCGGAGCCTTGTGGCGGCCGCAGCGGTTTTCCGACGACCCGGAGGTGTTCGAAAGCATCAGTGCCAAGGCCCGGAAAACCATCTCCGAGTGCTTCGAGGTCATCGAAAGCAGGCTTTCGGGTCCATATTCAGCAGGTGACGGCTTCACAGCGGTCGATCCGTACCTGCTGGTCTTCTACCGCTGGGGAAATGGTATCGGCATCGACATGCCGAAAACCTACCCGAGCTATACGAGCTTTGCGCAAAGGCTTGTCCAACGGGACTCGGTCGCCGCCGCGCTTGCCGCGGAAGGGATCAGCGGTCGAGCGCTCGCAGACCAAGTGCCCCGAATGGACAATACGATGCGCACCGCGCCATCGACCAAGGAGAATGCATCATGAAGATCGCCATCATCGGCGCGACCGGTCTGGTCGGAACCAAGATACTGTCGGAAAGTCTCGACCGCGGGCACGAGGTCACGGCGATCGTCCGCAACCCGGAAAGGCTGCCGACGCATCCGCAGCTCAGAACGGCGAAGGGCGACGCCACTAGGCCCGCGGAGCTAGCGTCGCTGGTCACGGGGCACGAGGTGATGATCAGCGCGTTCAATCCGGGAAAGGACGAGAGCGGCACGGGTGCGCAATCCATCGTCGACGCGGCCAAGCGTTCCGGGGTCAAGCGCCTCTTGGTCGTGGGGGGCGCAGGCAGCCTCGAGGTCGCACCCGGCAAGCGTCTGGTTGACCAGCCCGACTTTCCCGCCCAGTGGAAGGACGGTGCGCTCCGCACCGCAGATTTCCTGGACCAACTGCGCAACGAGGCCGAGCTCGATTGGGCGTTCGTGAGCCCGGCCGCCATGCTCGCTCCCGGGGAGCGCACCGGCCATTACCGTGTCGGCGGAGACCAGCTCCTGACGGACAGCGACGGCGAAAGCCGCATTTCGCTCGAAGATTACGCGGTTGCCATGCTCGACGAGGCCGAACGGCCGCAGTACCATCGCAAACGCTTCTCGGTCGCTTATTGAAACTGCCGATCCGCAATCGCCGCCTGCCGGGGACGGGTCAAGTTCGAGGCGTGACGACACACAGCCGTGGCGCGTTCGGACGGGATGGCTCAGTGACGGGCTGGAAATCATCGTGGAGAATGTCATGTCTCAGCAATTCAAGGTCGCCGCGGTGCAGGCCGCGCCGTCGTTCCTCGACGTCGAAACCGGGGTCCGGCGAGCCGTCGGGTATATCGAGGAGGCCGCGAAGGCGGGCGCCAAGCTCGTCGTGTTCCCGGAAACCTGGCTGCCGGGATATCCGAACCACATTTGGCTGGGGCCGGTCGCCTGGGGCATGCAGTTCGTCGGCCGCTATTTCGAGAACTCGATCGTGGCCGGGTCGGACCATGATCGTCGCCTGGCGAAGGCCGCGCGCGATAACGGCATCCAGGTGTCGATGGGCTTGTCGGAGCGCGCGGGCGGCAGCCTGTACATCGCGCAGTGGCACTACGGCGAGGACGGCGGGATCATCAAGCGCCGCCGCAAGCTGAAGCCCACGCATGTGGAACGCACCGTCTTCGGCGAGGGCGACGGCAGCGACCTGGCGGTCTGCGAGACGGCCATCGGCCGCATCGGCCAGCTGTCGTGCTGGGAGCATTTGCAGCCACTGAGCAAATACGCGATGTACGCCCAGAACGAGCAGATCCACTGCGCCGCCTGGCCCAATCTGGCGCTCTACGAAGGCGGGGCCTATGCGCTCGGCCATCAGGTGAACAACGGCGCGAGCATGGTCTATGCGGTCGAGGGCGGATGCTTCGTCGTCGCGGCCTGCGCGCTGGTCTCGAAGGAGCAGCAGGACATCCTGTGCGACGGCGACCCGGCGCGCGAGGCGCTGTGCCCCGTCGGCGGCGGATACACCAAGATCTACGCCCCCAACGGCCAGAGCATCGGGACCGAGATCGCGCACACCGACGAGGGGTTGGTGACGGCCGACATCGACCTGTCGATGATCGCCTACGCCAAGGCGGCCGCTGACCCGGCGGGCCATTACTCGCGCCCCGACGTGACGCGCCTGATGCTGAACGCGAAGCCGCAGCGTCCGGTCATGGCCTTCGACGAGACGTCCGGCCTGGTGACCGACTTGGCCCTGAACGTGCCCAAACTCGAAGTGGTCAAAGCCGCCGAGTGAGCGCCTGTGGCCCCGTTGCGCGGGCAGGGCCACTCTATCCGTCCCGCTCCCGCCGGAGACCGATCATGCCGACCCCCGATGAGTTCTACAGCGCGTCCAGCCGCAGGCTTCAGGACGAGAACGACAGCCTGAAACTGGCCGACGCCGTCGCCCATGCCATCGTCGATGACGAACTGCGCCCCGAACAGGCGGGCTTCATCGGCAGCCTCGACTACTTCTTCCTGACGACGGTCAACGAGAAGGGCGAGCCGACCGTGTCCTACAAGGGCGGGCCAGTCGGGCTGGCCCATGTGGTGGACCCCCGCAGGATCGTCTTCCCGAACTACGACGGCAACGGCATGTTCCTGTCGATGGGCAACGTCACGGCGACGTCGAAGGTAGGGCTGCTGTTCATCGACATGGTGACCCCCCTGCGCGTCCGCGTACAGGGCGAGGCACAGCTGACGCGGGACGCCGGCCATCTGGCGCGGTTCCCCGGCTCCAACATGGTCGTCGAGGTCGATATCACGTCCGTCTTCTACAATTGCGCCCGCTACATCCACAAACATACGCGCGTCGAGACGTCGAGATACGTCCCCGACACAAACGGCAAGCAACCCTTCCCCGCTTGGAAGCGGATCGACGGCCTGCAGGGATCGCTGCGCCCCGAAGACGAGGGCCGGGCCGAGGCCGAGGGCGGCACCATCACCGAAGAGGAATACCAGGCGAAGGTCATGCGCGGCACATCCTGACCGCTACACCCCCGTCGTCGCCATCGTGGCGAGTGCACTCCAGTTCATTCATAACAGCGACAACCGGCCGCGAGCTGCACAAGCAGGCAAGCCGGGCTGCACGCATCGGCAAGACCGCGGAACGTTGGGTAGTTAGTCTGATCTTGATCGGCAAGGGGATCCTGTCATGGCCATCGATTTCACGTTGACATCGGACCAGCGGCGCTTGCGCGCCGACGCGCGGGCCTTCGCGCGCGACGTGCTCACCGGGGTCGGACCGGCCACGCGCGAGCTGCCGACGCCGATGGAGCGCTTTGCGGCCACGCGGCCCTTCTACGAGCAGGCCGTCGAGGCAGGCTTCCTGCGGCGCCTCATCCCCGTGCCGCTTGGCGGCGAGGGCACAGGCGTGGTGGACATGGCCGTAGTCGCTGAGGAGTTCCACGCCGTCGATGTCAACGTCTCTCTGACCCTGCTCGGCACCATGCTCGGCCTGTTTCCGCTCCTGCTCGCCGGCAACCCGGAGCAGCAAGGGCGGTTCTTCGCGCCCTTCATCACGGGCCGGGGTGCACCGCTCGCATCGTTCTGCGCCAGTGAGCCGGGTGGCAGCGCCAACTTCGCCGCCTCTCAGCCGGCCGAGGGTGTGCGTACCGTCGCGCGCCGCACGAACGGTGATGGGAGCGATTGGGTCATCACAGGCGCGAAGAAGTGGGCGTCCAGCGCTACGGGTTGGGACGGGACCGGTGCCGACGTGATGACGGTGGTCTGCCGGACCAGCCCGGACGCGCCGCCCGAAGCGGCGATCTCGGTCATCGCGGTGCCGGGGCCGGCGCCGGGCATCGTTCTGACGCGCGCCATCGACTCGGTCGGCCATCGCGCGCACCTGCAGCCCGAGTTCCGGTTGGAGGAGGTGCGCACCGCAGCGGGGAACGTGATCGGCCGTGTAGGCGGCGGCAAGGATCTGGTCGAGGCCTGCTTCACCGGAACAGCACCCATCGTCGGCGTCTTCGCGGTGGGGCTGATGCGAGCGGCTTTCGAGTTCGCCCTGGCCTTCGCGCGCGCGGAGCGGCGGGGCGGGGCCGTGCCGATCATCGACCATCAGGCGGTCGGGTACGCGCTCGCTGACGCCAAAATGGCGCTGGAGGCGGTGCGCTCCCTGAGCTGGCGCGCGGCTCACGCGGCGGACGCGCAGGCGCCAGGCGCGTTGGAGCTGGCGTTGCACGCCAAGGTGTTCGGCTCAGAGACGGCCGTGCGAGTCATCACGGACCTAATGCGAGTCGTCGGCATCGACAGTTACGACCGCGAGCTGCCTTTAGGCAACCTGTTGCAGGACGCGCTCGTGCTACCCTTGTTCGACGGCGGCAACATGGGCGTGCGTCGGCGCCAGCTCCACGAGTTGCTGCGTGCGCCGGCATACGACCCGCTGATCGCCATGGGGTGACCGCAGTGATCAGCCCTCGTGTCTTGTCGGGCGGGGTGCGGCAGCGCCTTCGTGGCAGGACGTCGTTTACGGATACGTGATCGCGTCGCGTGGGAAAGTCCCATGTGGGTCTTGAACATGATGGCGTCCCAGGGGATGAAGAGAAGCCCTTGGAATACCGTCTTGGCGCGATCCACCATCGACGCGGCCGCGCGATGCTCACAGCGCTATCGTAAACTTCCGCATGGATGCTGCCAGTACGCCTACGATGGCAACGGGATGTTCTACTCGACGGGCAACGCAGCCGCCTACCCGCAGGTCGGTCTGCTGTTCATCGACTTCGAAACTCCGCACCGGCTGCGCGTCCAGGGCAAGGGCGCAGCCAAGGAGGCGTTCCCCGGGGCGCAGCTTCTGGTGCGGGTCAGGCCCACACATATTTTCGCCAACTGCTCGCGCTACGTTCATAAGCGCCGCAAGGTCGAGGCGTCGAGGTACAAGTATATGCCGGGCCGTGACGGCTCCGCGCCTCTCGCTTTGTGGAAGCGGACCGACTTCGTCCAGAACAGTCTTCCCGACCGGGACAGGCACGAAGCCCAAGCGGTCGGCCCGATCACGCAACAGAAGTACGTGGCCAAGGTTGCGGCGGGCGATGCGTAGCTGGTGATGACCTGTCAGGCAGGTGAGGGTTCCAGCATCTCCTTGATCCTCAGCCAACATACGGCAACCCCGGTCAGCACAGGTTATTTATCAACTGATTGCTGCGGGGCTATCGTAAGGGGAAGCACCTCGTCGACGCATTGCCTACTGGCTTACGACGAAGACGTGGTTTCGCGAGTTGGCATCCAAGCTGGCGCGTGCGGGCGTGCAGGCCCTTACCGTGGAAATTCGCACGCACGTTGCCAGTGGGCGAGATCACTTGACGCGGGGCAAGGTCGGCCCTGAGCGCGTTGTCCGAATGGCCACTGCTCCCTACGGCGGTGTGTGCCCGTTCCTCCGGTCATGCCTCCTGCAGACGCGGGACCAAGCTGACCGAACTGGCGTGCAGCTTGGCCAGGATGCGGTCCAGCACCTGCGTCTCCTCTGGCGTGAGCGCCGCCGCGAGTTCCGTTTGTAACCTGCGCGCGTGGGGGACGATCTGGCGGTAGGTGCCGAGGCCCCGGCGCGTGAGGCTTAGCATGTGGACCCGCTTGTCATCCAGGTGCGGCTTGCGCGCGAGCAGCCCCTTGTCGGCGAGACGGATGACAGCCCGGCTGACCTTCACGCGGTCCGTCTCGGTGGCCTCGATCACCTGCTGCGTCGAACGCGGCATACGTTCGCCCAGCACCGCCATCACGCGCCATTCCGGGATGCCCACGCCGAACTCGCGCTCGTAGCGCTCGGCGAAGATCCGGCTCATGCGTTCGGCCACAATCGAAAAGCGGTAAGGCAGGAACTCCGCCAGCACGAGGGGCACCTTCCCCTCCGCGGCGGGTCCGGACGCAACGGTGGCATTCGCACTCGACATGACAATACCTTTTGTATCATCTCATATGAGATGATATCAACCGGGCATAACACACCGGACAAGGCGGAGTCACCGGATCCTCGGTGACAGAACCGGCAACGCGGGGCGCCGCGCGTCGGCGCGGGAGGAGACGGGATGGACACGAACTACCAATCGCTGACATTCCCCTACGCGAGGGCCGCGGACCAGGACGCGCCGGCCCCGGTGCGGCACCCCGTAGTGGTGGTCGGCGCCGGCCCGGTGGGCCTTTCAGCCGCCATCGACCTGGCGCAGCAGGGCGTCCCGGTGGTGCTGCTGGACGACGACGACCGGCTTTCCACAGGCTCGCGCGCCATCTGCTTCGCCAAGCGCACGCTGGAGATCTTCGACCGCCTCGGCTGCGGCGAGCCGATGGTGCAGAAGGGCGTCGGCTGGAACACCGGCCGCGTATTCCTCCGGGACGAGGAGGTCTACAGCTTCAACCTGCTGGCCGAAGCCGGGCACCGCCGGCCGGCCTTCGTCAACCTGCAGCAATACTACGTGGAGGGCTACCTGCTTGACCTGGCGCAGGGGCTGCCCGGGCTCGACATCCGCTGGCGGAGCCGCGTCGTCGGCGTCGCACAGGACGCGGACGGGGCGGAACTCGTGGTCGAGACGCCGGAAGGGGAGTACCGCCTGCGCTGCGAGTACCTGGTCGCGGCCGACGGCGCGCGAAGCCCCATCCGCAAGGCCCTGGGCCACGAGAGCCGCGGCCAAACCTTTCGCGACCGCTTCCTGATCGCCGACGTGCGCATGGAGGCCCCGTTCCCCTCCGAGCGCTGGTTCTGGTTCGACCCGCCCTTCCATCCCAACCAGTCCGTGCTGCTGCACCGCCAGCCCGACAGCGTCTGGCGCATCGATTTCCAGCTCGGCTGGGACGCCGATCCCGTCGCCGAGCGCCAGCCCGAGCGGGTCATCCCGCGCGTGCAGGCGCTGTTGGGCAAAGACGCGAAATTCGAGCTGGAGTGGGTGAGCGTCTACACCTTCGCTTGCCTGCGCATGCAGAGCTTCCGGGACGGGCGCGTGCTGTTCGCCGGCGACTGCGCCCACGGCGTCTCGCCTTTCGGGGCGCGGGGCGCCAACTCCGGCGTCCAGGACGCGGAGAACCTGGCCTGGAAACTGCGCCTGGTGCTGCAAGGCCGCGCGCCGGACGGGCTGCTCGACAGCTACGCGAGCGAGCGGGAGTATGCGGCGGACGAGAACATCCTCAATTCCACCCGCAGCACCGACTTCATCACGCCCAAGAGCGAGGCGAGCCGCACCTTCCGCGACGCGACGCTGCAGCTCGCGCGCGACCACGCCTTCGCCCGCCGCCTGGTGAACAGCGGCCGGCTTTCCACCCCCTCGACGCTCGCCGCCTCGCCGCTAAACACGCCGGACGAGGAAGCGTTCGAGGGCGCGATGGTGCCGGGCGCGCCGTGCACGGACGCGCCGGTCCGCGCGGGCGGGCAGGACGGCTGGCTCTTGGAGCACGTCGGCGACGGGTTCACGCTTCTGCACTTCGGCAACGGCACCGAGATACCCGCCGAACGGGTGGGCGCGTTCGAGGCGCTCGGCCGGGGCGCGGTCCCAGTCCGGACCATGCTTGTGGAGCCGAAAGGCGTGGCCCCGCGGAGCCTGGAGGGGCTGGTCGTGCTCGGGGAGAACGGGCTGGTCTCGCAACGCTTCGACGCCCGGCCAGGCACCACCTTCCTGCTGCGCCCCGACCAGCACGTCTGCGCCCGGTGGCGGGGCTTCGACGCCGCCAAGGTCCGGGCCGCGCTGGCCCGCGCCACCTGCAACGCGTGACCGAAGAGGAGCGCCGTGCTCAACACCGAGCCCAACATCGCCAGCCCCGACGACTTCTACGAGGCGCTGATCGAGACCCACTGCGGCCTCTCGCCCGAGCAGAGCGCGCTGGTGAACGCCAAGCTGGTCCTGCTGCTCGCCAACCACGTGGGCGACCTCGGCGTGCTGCGCGAGGCCATGACCAAGGCGCGCGCGGGCATCACGCCCGCCGGCAGCGACGCCGTCCTGCGCGCGGTAGCCTGAGGCCCGGGGCGCGGCGATGCGGCTGCACGGATATTTCCGCTCTTCCGCGGCCTGGCGCGTGCGGATCGCCCTCAACCTCAAGGGCATCGCGGCGGAGCACGTCTCCCACCACCTGCGCCACGGAGGACAGCGGGCGCCGGACTACCTGCAGCTGAACCCGCAGGGCCTGGTGCCGGCGCTGGAAACGGACGACGGCGCCTTGCTCACCCAGTCGCTGGCGATCTGCGAATGGCTGGACGAGACGCACCCCGACCCGCGCTTGCTGCCCGGCGGCGCGTTGGAGCGTGCGCGCGTCCGTGCCTTCGCCCTGGCCATCGCCTGCGACATCCACCCCGTGCAGAACCTGAAGGTGCTCGACCGGCTGCGGGCGATGCCGTTGCCGGAGACCGAGGTCACGAACTGGGCGCGGTGGGTGATCGGGAATGGACTCGCGGCCTGCGAGGCGCTGCTGGCCGGGACGGCGGGCCCGTTCTGCTTCGGCACGGGGCCGACGCTCGCCGATCTCTGCCTCGTGCCGCAGCTCTACAACGCCCGCCGCTTCGGCGCCGACCTGCAAGGCCTGCCCCACTTGCTCGCCGCCGAGGCCGCCTGCAACGGGCTGCCCGCCTTCCTCCAAGCCGCGCCCGACCGGCAACGCGACGCCGAATGACCCGTCTGGCGACGAACCCCATACCCTGAAAGGAATACCCATGTCCGGTTTCGCGAGCACCAAAGACCTCGCCGACAAGAACGTCTCCTTCGAGGAGCTCGGCCCCGGCCTGTACGGCTACACCGCCGAGGGCGACCCCAACTCCGGCGTGGTGGTCGGCGACGCCTCCGTGCTGGTGGTGGACGCGCAAGCGACGCCGGCCATGGCGCGGGACGTGATCGCGCGCATCCGCACCGTCACGGACAAGCCGATCAAGCACGTGGTGCTGAGCCACTACCACGCCGTGCGGGTGCTGGGCGCCTCGGGCTACGAAGGGGCGGAGGTCATCGCCTCCGACGCGACCCGGGACCTGATCGTGGAGCGCGGCCGGCAGGACATGGACAGCGAGATCGGGCGCTTCCCCCGGCTGTTCCGGGGCAAGGAGAGCATCCCCGGCCTGACCTGGCCGCACGTCACGTTCCATGAACGGATGACGCTTTGGATGGGCAGCCGCGAGGTGCAGATCATCCACGTCGGCCGCTCCCACACCGCCGGGGACACGGTGGTGTGGCTGCCTCAGGAGCGCGTGCTCTTCGCCGGCGACACGGTGGAGTTCGGCGCGACCCCCTACTGCGGCGACGCCCACTTCGCGGACTGGCCCGGCACGCTCGACGCCATCCGCGCGCTGGGGCCCGAGAAGCTCGTGCCCGGCCGGGGCCGGTCCTTGAGGAGCGCGGCCGAATGCGAGGAGGCCATCGCAGGCACGCGCGCCTTCACCTCCGACCTGTTCGCCATCACCAAGCGTGCCGTCGCGGCGGGCAACGACCTGCACGCCACCTACCAAGAGGCGATGGCCGAAATGCGCCCGAAATACGGGCACTGGGTTATCTTCGAGCACTGCATGCCCTTCGATGTGTCCCGCGCCTATGACGAGGCCAAGGGCCTGGACCGGCCGCAGACCTGGACTGCCGAGCGCGATTTGGAGATGTGGCGTGCCTTCGAAGGCAACCAGCCCATGAGGTCGGCCGAGGTCCACGGCTGAGCCCTGCACACCGTTCCCTCATCAGGAGGATACAGCGATGAACGTCACCGTCCGCCCCAACCAGGCCGCCACCGCCGCCACGGCTCAGGGAGCCCTCGCCTACCTCACCGGCTTCGGCAACGGCTTCGAGACCGAGGCGCTGCCCGGCGCCTTGCCGGTCGGCCGCAACTCGCCGCAGAGGTGCCCTTACGGGCTCTACGCCGAGCAGCTCAGTGGTTCACCCTTCACCGCGCCCCGTACCACCAACGAGCGGAGCTGGCTTTACCGCATCCGTCCCACCGTCGCCCATTGGGGCCGGTTCCGCAAAACCAACATCGGCCTGTGGCGCACGGCGCCCGCGCCCGAGGTGGATGTGCCCATCGCGCCCCTGCGCTGGGATCCGCTACCCATCCCAAACGAAAGCGTCTCCTTCCTCGAAGGCGTGCGCACGATGACCACCGCCGGGGACGGTGGCACCCAGGCCGGTATGGGCGCGCACGTGTACCTCATCACCCGCTCCATGCAGGACGAGTATTTCTACAACGCCGACGGCGAGATGCTGTTCGTGCCGCAGCAAGGCGATCTCCGCCTGTGGACCGAGTTCGGCATCATCGACGTCGAGCCCGGCGAGGTCGCGGTCATCCCGCGGGGCGTGAAGCTGCGGGTGGAACTACGCAGCGGCCCGGCGCGCGGCTACTTGTGCGAGAACTACGGCGGCGCCTTCACGCTCCCCGAGTGTGGCCCAATCGGCGCCAACTGCCTGGCCAACCCGCGCGATTTCCTCACCCCGGTGGCGGCGTACGAAGACCGCGAGGCGCCGGGCGAGATGTACGTGAAATGGGGCGGCACGCTCTGGGTCACGGGGATCGACCGCTCGCCACTGGACGTAGTGGCCTGGCACGGCAACTACGTGCCCTACAAGTACGACCTGCGCCGCTACTCGCCGGTCGGCCCCGTGCTGTTCGATCACGCGGACCCCTCGATCTTCACCGTGCTGACCTCGCCCTCCGAGACGCGCGGGACGGCGAACATCGACTTCGTGATCTTCCCGGACCGCTGGCTGGTGGCCGAGAACACCTTCCGCCCGCCGTGGTACCACGTGAACGTCATGAGCGAGTTCATGGGCCTGGTCCACGGGGCGTACGACGCCAAGACCGGCGGCGGCTTCGTGCCGGGCGGCGTCTCCTTGCACAACGCCATGCTGCCGCACGGGCCGGACATGCAGGCCTTCGAGGGCGCGAGCAACGCCGAACTCAAGCCGCACAAGCTGGAAGGCACGCTCGCCTTCATGTTCGAGACCCGCTTTCCCCAGCACGTGACCCGGTTCGCCGCCGAGGCGGCGGAGCTGCAGCAGGGCTACGGCGACTACGGGCGCGAGCTGAAGCGGTATTTCGACCCCGCCAAGCCGTGACCCCGCCGGGGTGGCGCCGTGCGCCGCCGCGCCGCCGCCCCGCTCCGCGAAAGGCACTCCGTCTTCGCGCCCACCTGCCCCGATCGGACGACAGCGATGCCAGACCTCGACGCGACCCACGATCCTCGCCTGCGGAGCTGGGTTGCTTCCGCGCAGGACCACGCCGACTTCCCGATCCAGAACCTGCCGCTCGGCGTGTTTTCCCCGCTGGCGGAGGCGCCGCGCGGGGGCATCGCCATCGGGGACCACGTCCTCGACCTGCGCGCCCTGCACGGCGCCGGGCTGCTGGACGACGAGGCGCAGGCCGCCTGCCGCGCTTGCGCCGGGCCGACGCTCAACCCGCTGCTGGCCCTCGGCGCGGGGCCGCGCCGGGCGCTGCGTGCCGCGGTGGGCATGCTGCTGGCCGAAGGCTCGGAGGAGCGGCCCGAACTGCTGCACCGGGCGGCGGACTGCCTGCTCTACATGCCCGCGCATGTCGGCGACTACACGGACTTCTACGTCGGCATTCACCACGCGACCAACGTCGGCCAGCTGTTCCGACCCGACAACCCGCTGCTGCTCAACTACAAGTGGGTGCCGATCGGCTACCACGGCCGTGCCTCGTCCATCCGGCCCTCGGGCGCGGAGGTCCGCCGCCCCAACGGCCAGCGCAAACACCCGGACAGGGCGGAGCCTAGCTTCGGTCCTTGCGAGCGCTTGGACTACGAGCTGGAGCTCGGCGTCTGGGTCGGACCCGGCAACGCGTTGGGTACGCCCGTCCCGGTCGGCGGGGCGGCCGGCCACATCGCCGGCTATTGCCTGCTGAACGACTGGTCGGCGCGGGACTTCCAAGCCTGGGAGTACCAGCCGCTCGGCCCCTTCCTGTCCAAGAACTTACCCGGGGCGGGAAGGAGCCGATCGCGCTCCCGTCCGGGGAGACCCGGCGCTTTCTGGAGGACGGGGACGAGGTAATCTTGCGCGCCCGCGCCCGGCGAGACGGTTGCGCTCCGATCGGCTTCGGCGAGTGTCGCGGCACCATCCTGCCGGCCCTCCTCAGCCTCTGAACCCAGTCTCAATCAAATAGGCTCTTGTTGGGTTCCGGGGTGGTGCCGGGTCCGTCACGCAACCAGGCCGGCGATCAGGACACCGAGCAGGGCCTTGCCGCGTCGGCGCACGTTGTGCACGAATTGGACTCTGGGTTTCCGGCTGACCGAGTACACCGCCAAGGACGGCACCGAGGAATTGTGGGGTGTTTGGTTGCAGCGCAAGGGCAATCCGCATGACGTGGTGTTCAGCAGCGGCCGCGACCCCCGGCTGCATCACTTCGCCCATACCGTGCCGGAAGTCGGCGATCTGATCCATGCCTGCGACGTGGCCGCCAGCATGGGCTTCGCGTCCCATATGGAGCGTGGTCCCGGCCGCCACGGGATCGGCAACGCCCTTTTCGTGTATTTCCGCGATCCGGACGGCCATCGCATCGAATTGTTCAACACGCACTACCAAGCCATTGACCCGGACGAGAAGCCGCTGCGCTGGGATCTGTTGAACACCAGCCGTTCGCAGCTCTGGGGACTGCCGGCCACGCGCCGTTGGTACATGGAAGCCACGCAATTCGCTGGTGTCGAACCATCCGCCCCGCTCTTGCAGGCCGATCCGGTCACGCTCGAAACATTCCTCGCCAACCAACTGTAGCGCTGCACCCACGCAAGCAATCCATGGGCAACAACCGATGACGAAGGAAGAGGCGTTGGTGAGAATAGGCTCATCCGCAACCTCGGTGCAGGTCGTCGCAGTCGCGGGTGCACAGGGGCATATAGCATGAACCATTCGGAGTTCATGCTGTCCCGTGTCCAAGCGCCTTCTGCCCCTCGTGTCTGCCGACCTCGTCGTCGATCAGGTGCTGCCCACCCCTGACCACCTCACCGTCATGTGCCGTTCCCGCATAGCCGCACCACTCTGTCCCGGTTGCGGCCACCCGTCGTCGCGGCGGCACAGCAGCTACCCCCGCCGGCTGGCGGACCTGCCCTGGCAAGGCCGCCGCGTTCAGGTCGAAGTGCAGGTGCGCCGGCTTCGCTGCGGGCGGGCCGGCTGCGCGCACCGCATCTTCGCCGAGCGCCTGCCCGCTGCTGCCGGGCCGTATGCCCAGCGGACAGCGCGCCTGGGCAGCCTGCAGCACCACATCGGCCTGGCGCTGGGCGGCAAGGCCGGCGCGCGCCTGGCCGAACGGATCGGCACGCCCGTGAGCGGCGCCACCCTGCTCCGCCTCGTCCGTCGTGGCGCGCCTGCGACGCCCAGCACGGCACCGCGCGTGCTTGGGGTGGACGACTGGGCTTGGTTGGCGTCGCGGGCAGCGCTACGGCACGGTCCTCGTCGACCTGGAACGTCATGCCGTCGTTGACCTGCTGCCCGACCGCGAGGCGGACAGCTTCGCAGCCTGGCTACGCGCCCACCCCGGCGTTGAAGTGATCGCCCGTGACCGGGGTGCAGGCTACGCCGACGGCGGCAGGCGCGGCGCGCCCGATGCCGTCCATGTCGCCGACCGGTGGCACTTGCTGGAGAACTGCAGCGCCGCGGTCCTTGAGGCGGTGAAGCGGCACCTGCCCGCACTCCGGGCGGCGGCCCAGCCCACCTCCAGCGCTCCTGCAGCCGCAGCGACAACCGTGGCGCCCGCAGCGGACCCGGACGCGCCACCACTGATGACGAGCGCGCAACGACTGCAATGGCAGGGCTGGCAGCGGCGTGTGCAGGTCCATGACGAGGTGATGCGGCTGCACCAGCAAGGCGTTCCCGTCCGCCACATCGCCCGTGACTTGGCGCTATCTCGCAACACGGTGCGGCGCTGGGTGCGCGGCGAGCAGCCCGAGCTGCACCGGCCACGGATGCATTCGCTCGACCCTTGGCGGTCGGTGCTGGAACGGCGCTGGGCCAAGGGCTGCCGCAACGGCGCCCAGCTCTGGCGGGATCTGCGCGATGCCGGGTTCAAGGGCGGGATGCGCGTCGTCACCGAGTGGGCCAACCGTCAGCGGCTGGCGGAACCAGAGCGCCAGTTCGGACCAGCGCCGGCCTTGGCCATGGAGCACTCACCTCGGCCTGCGGCATACCCGGCCCGGCGGGTGGCCCGGATG
>JAABUP010002922.1_pt1 | contig 31425 bp, 38 predicted proteins | sample 5559201 | NCBI WGS metagenome assembly JAABUP01 (sample SAMN10711887, study PRJNA513373) | rock metagenome | isolation source: Antarctica rocks | place: Antarctica
CAGGCAGTGCAAGTCCATCCCTGTTGTGCAGGTTCAGCACGCCCACTGCGCCGCTCATGTGACACTCAGAATGGAGAACCCAACCTGTCCCACATGCTTCCCACATGCTCATCTACCCCTCTCCCTGACCCTGATCCAGCCCCATTCATGTCTGATAACTTCACCACTGGCCAGACTGCTCTACCAGCACAGGAGTCAGGCAGGCAGCCTCACACAGCACAGACAGATCTCGATCCCGCCACCCTCATGTTTGCTGGTCTCCTACCTTACTCAGATCCGCATTGTCGGCAAGCACATGAGGGAGCCAGGAAGCGTCACAGCCAGCAGTCAGACTCGGCACAGCCAAGGTTAGATGAGGAATCACAGCTGGCGACTACACACAGGAGGTCACGTGATAGGGACAGTCAGATAGTCTCACATGGTGCGACTGCAGACCTGGATCAGGGCAGGCTCAGGCTTGAATCAGGCCTGGATCAGGGCAGGCTCAAGCATGGATCAGCCCCAGAACAGAACAAGGCATGTCATGGTCAGCATCAGGGGACCTCTGGCCTGCCACTGGTTGACATGGCCCCTCAGCATCAGGGGGGCTCTCAGGGGAGCTCAAGCCTGCGACTGGTTGACGTGCCCCTTCAGCACTGGCAGCTTCCAGAGATGACAACAGCAGCAGATGGTGCTGTGGTAAAAGGGGCTGAAGAGGACAAGCAGCAGCAGCCAGCACAATCTTCACCGGCGTCCAGGGCAGGAAAGAGAGTGCGCTTTGCTGACACAGCGACAGTTGGAGAGTCCAATGATACAGCTTCCACACATCAGCAGCAGTTGCTGCCAGAGCAGACTCAAGCTCAGCCGCTGTCGCTCCTGCAACGCATTGCCCACGATGCTGCTGCTAAGCTTCAGCATGTGCCTCAGGATCCAGGCAATGCATCAGGGCATGTGCGCTCGCGTAGGCCATTCACAAGGGGCCAGGCTGACGCTCGGACAGACAGGGTTCTCAGTGCTTCAGACGAGCCAGCGCTACCGCCAGCAGCAGGCTCCAGACGGCCATACTCACGCCCATCAGCAATCACCACAGCGGCTGCTGGTGAAGCTGCAGCAGGCAAGGTGACTAAGGATGCTCCTAGGGATGAGTCACAGGGGTACCCTGTGAACCCACTGGAGAAGGAATCTGACAGGCCATCAAAGCGCCGCAAGCTCAACTCTGATGATCCGCAGGCAAGTTGGCAGAGGGGTGATATGCTCTCTCAGCTAAAACAAGAAGGGCACTTCAGACCTGAAAGGCATGCCCATGGCATACCTGGCATGGACCATGACTCCAATGGCCATGAGCAGGTCAAAGGGCAAGCTCAGTTTGCTGATGGGCAAGACAATGGGCACCAGGAGATGCTGCAAAGGCTCAATGGGCACCAGGCCAGCAGGCACCAGGCCAATGGGCAAAATGATGGGCAGGGTCAGCTTGCTGAGCATCAGATCAATGGGCATGACCGCAGAGGCGATGGGCAGGGGCACAAGAGGTGCAGCAGGCAAGGGCACAAGGGCAAGGGCTCACCATCCCAGACTGCAGACTCCAATGGGCCTGCTGGGGCACTTCTGCTGGGCAGCAGCCTTGACCCAGCTGCCAATGAAGTCACCAGCAAAGCCGCTGCTGATCACTCCCTCCCCTCTTCTGGTACGCGCTATGTGTTGTGCATCATTGCAATGCCAAGCCTTGTTTACTTGCACTGGTCCTGGGCAGCCCGGTATAATACTGGACTTATCATTACAATGACGCCAAAAGGCGTAGTCTTTTCAGTTCCTTTTTACTTGCGCCGGCACTTGCACTTACACTCAGCGTCTTGCACTTCCCACTTGGTCAAATTGCTTCACTGTTCTGACAGGGCGGTGCACTGTCCACTTAAATATGAACATGCACATATTGTCATGGCTCTGCTGCTGATGTGTCATGCTAGATGATGACAGATGCTGTCTATCTGTCTGAAAACCTTCTCTGTTGGACTTGAACAGAGCCCAAGTGACACAGTATCCCTCACAAAACCTCTTGCTGGCTTTGCATCATGTTACATGACACCTGTTGCAGCCTTGTGGTATAATGACACATGTTTTGCCTGGCTGAAAGCCCACCCTATCAAACTTGTGCAGAATCAAAGCTGTGCACCCTACCTTTGCTGCTGATGCCTTGTCTCAGGTAGTTGAATTTTGCAGACATGCTGCATGATGATGCATGCTCTAGCAGCTAGAGTCTAGCTGGCTGAACATTCCTTGTCAGACTTATAGCGCTGTAGCTGTCCAAGCAAGCAATGCGCATATCCTTCTGGGCCCAACTTCCAAGACAGTAAGGGAGCATCTGGTTACGATTTCTCGCATCTGTAGCGTCATGAGCCTCATCTACTTTTATGTTTGCCTCCTCAGAATACATGCTTCATTTGCCATCTGTCTGTGCAGGTGCGCTAACTTGGCTGACTGTCTGTGCAGGTGTGCTGAGTCCATTTCAACAGTTTCAACCCTTGGGCTCAACCTCGCCTCAGGTGGCACTCTCATATCAGACAGACACTCAGAAGCAGAAAGCTTGACCATGCTGCTGAGCAGGGTTGCATTGGGAAAGACAGTCAAGGGCAGTTCAGATCTCAGACGGCCTCCTGACGGGTTTGATGCATGCTTTCATGCCCACAGGGGCCGTACGGAGATCTTCTGTGTGTATGACAATGCACAGGCATATCCTGAGTACATCGTTACATACAACGGGGCTCGTAATGCTGCTGGATGACAATGTGGTGTGGTGCTGTTGTAATTGTGAATGCATGTACAGTAGTATGAACAGCTTGATCGTTGAGCAATCGTGTGCATCAGTAGAAGCAATCTATGGCCTTAGCAGCCCACTTGCAAAATGAGCACAGTGCTTTTGAGCAGCTTGGAAAAGAGAAAAGCGTTGAAGTAGTTAAAAGTAAGAGAGGCTTTTAGAACAGAGTTCGCGCTGTGAATTACAACGTCCTTGGAGGTGAGAATTGCAAGCAGTTGTGACGACACTTGCAACACAATTGAGATCTCTCTTCGAGCATCTTCTATCCTCTGCTTCACTGCCTGGACCTTGACTGCATTGGCATTCTGCAGAACTGCGGTTGTCACCAGCAGCGTACACAGATTGAACGGAGCCGCAGTAAGAGCAGTTCGACAACATAGCTCACGTGTTCCGGTTGAGCAGTGCAAGTCAACGAAGGCGCTGTACAGCTGCGTTCTTGATTTGCACTGCGGTCAAGACTTCAGGGGAAGTGTTTGGACAGTCAACTTTAAGCTGTGTAGCTTGCTTTGGCTCTTGACAGTGTACATTATTGTGTTAACCAAACTGCCTGTCTAACGCGCAGCCTAACACAACCCTTGTTTGACTGCATGTGTATACTGTATCTAACGCTAACACAATACCCCTATGATCCAGGCACTTTACCAGGCTCTGCAGATCAGTGCATCCTTGGGAACGTGTATCTGAGATCCAATCTATCAAGGAAACTGCCTGTCTCGGTCACGGTCCTGCGCTTTGAAAGCGGTGTGTGTCTAGTAACCCACACACATTTAAAGGTCCACTGGTGTTGCCAAATCTATTTGTTCCATGAACAGATTCAATAAGCGCGAGAACACGCGAGAACAAGGGTGCAGCGTGATGTCGAAGAAAAAGAAGAGAACCAACGAAGTCAGCTGAGACTGCACGCTGGTACGGGACGCCGCGCGTCAGGGCCCTGCGTAAGCCATCGAGTGCTTTAATAAGGCTTGGTCGGTCAAGCTGATTGCAGAGGTTCCAAAAGCGCAAGGTTTGCATCGTCCCTTCCGATATCGCTCGTTGTCCCAACGACTGTGCAGTCAGTGAACCTTGCAAGTAAACAGTGCCTTCAGCCAAGCCTTCAGTATGGGAGAGCAGCGTACTCTGGGACAGCATCTCGCTTCACGACTAGTCGAACTAGGGGTACAAGACTTCTTTGCGGTGCCGGGAGATTACAATCTGGTCTTGCTAGATCAATTGCTGAAGGAGCCAAAACTAAATATGATCAACACCTGTAACGAGCTGAGTAAGTCGCGGATCGGATTGTCGATCTTGACCTTGCAGAGACATGTCAAGTAACTCAGCCAATCATTTTCGCTGCTATAGACGCCGGCTACGCCGCTGATGGTTACGCGAGAGCCAGAGGTGTCGGATGCGTCTGCGTCACGTTTACGGTATGCTTTCTGCAGACGCTGTCAGGTGCATGCTCCTTGTGTCACCTTCACAACGGCGAGAAACTCTGCTGCAGGTGGGCGGGTTGTCTGTCATCAATGCCATTGCAGGAGCATACAGTGAAAATCTGCCAGTCATTTGTATCGTAGGTAAACAGGGCATACAGTCTACATGCTATTTGAGCCTGATTTTGCACCACAGTCTCTCGATCGTTTCTTCTCATGGTAGGGGGTCCAAACTCTAATGACTTTGGCACCAACCGCATCTTGCATCACACAATCGGGGAGCCAGACTTCCACCAGGAAATGAGGTGAAATTCCATCAGCTATGACTATGCTGCACAAAGATGTATTGCATCACATGTGAATCGTGCACATTGCAATTGCTGAGACATACTGTCGATGCTACAGCACTGACATGACATGGCATTGTCATGCAAATGCAGCCTGTGCATGGAGGCAACATGGCATCAGCACCACTTATGTATTGAACCTCGCTGTTCGTTGGCTGCTCTGTGGTTGCTGGCCTTCTGGCAATTACCTCAACCACATTGTGCATTGCTGCAGGGCGTTCAAGGAAGTGACATGCATGCAGGTCAGTCATCAATCTTCGAAGCCCTGACACTGTGATTGTATTCCCAGAATACTGCATGCACGCGTATTCTTGATCGTGCAGTCAATCTCCCAGTGCATCCGTCATCATCCAGAAAATTACCCTCAGCTTGACATCCCATTCACGCTGAGGCATGCACTGATTGATTGCTGGATTTCACCTGTGCCAGCCTTTGCTCTCGCATTAGCCAGGTAGGTAGGGGTATACGTCACCCCGATGAGGCATGCATTGGTCTGTCACATTGGTGTTGCTGCCCTACATCACTCACTGGACAATTCACCAGATGCCATCTCAAAAACCTTGACATTCCAATTGCAGACCCAGATAGTGCATTTGGAGGACGCGCACAGTCTCTTGGATGCCGCTGTGGCAGCAGCAATGAGGAACAGCAAGCCAGTGTACATCAGTGTCTGCTGTAATTTAGCTGGTGAAGTCCATCCATCGTTTGCAGGTGAGCTGTTGAACCCACAATCCTGGGGGTCATGTCTGCAGTCATTGAGTCATGTTTTGTCGTCCAAGCATCATGCAACACAAAACCATGTTACCGGGAAAGAAATTCGCAATTGTCACCAGACACCATAGCACCACGAGCTCATTTCTGTTCTATGCCACGACACACAACAGTTCTCACAACCCCCAAACTCTCAAAAGCAATGGGGATCAACCAGATGGACCACTTCTGTCTCTCCACTGACATGCCCTGTTGTTTCAAGCCGTGTATTCCACTGCCTTTGGCTTTGGCAGCAAGTGGAAAGAGTATGGGACAGCACTTGACCCTAGGCAGCTGCTTGCAGGGGACCCAGTACCTTTTGGCTTGGCGCCTAAAGTTACTAATGAGAGGAGTCTGGATGCTGCGGTCAAGTATGCATCAGACTTCATGAACAAGGCAGTCAAGCCTGTGATGGTGGGAGGAGTCAAGATGCGGTGGCCCGGCAAAGCTCAAGATGCATTCATCCATCTGTCGGAAGCAGGTGACTGCTCAGGATCCCCCTTACCCCCCTACAATGCCTTGATAATAATGATAATAATACTAATAGTAATCATCATAATCATTATGATTATAGTAATGATAATGATAATGATAATGATAATGATAATGATAATGATAATGATAATGATAACAACATTATTTACGCTTTCCAGCTCATGATGAGCCAGGTACGTGCAGGACAAGTCTTGTCTCTCCAGAGCAGCCTGTCTTGATGCATCCCTGTAATACCTAATGATTCGATGTTTTTGACAATCACCCTCTCTAACCCTTTGAGACAGAAGTAAATGGGGGATAACAAGCTGACTGAAAACTAAGCCACCCTGCCTCCCCCCCCCTTGTGGCTCCCTTTCTCCCCTCAGCAACCCTTTGCTTCCCAGTTGATTAAAAAACATTCTCCTGCTGCCCATATGGCAAAGAACCTCCCACTCTCCGTGACCTCCAACCTCCCTTCCCAATTGCTCTTTGCAGTTACCAGAGCAGACCAGCTGCTCAGCATTTTGTGCGATGATGTCCAATTCAGTACTTTCTGCTTGCTGGTTGTGATGCAAGCTAGTGCAACAAGGTGGCCTTGCAATTGATCACACCGTGACGTGTGATGCTGCTGCAACAGAGATGAGTCCTAAACACAAGAAATGTAATGTATGTATGAGTGGCTGTGCAACCTAGCGCAAGCGTAGTTTGGACGTCAAACTGTCTCCTCAGAACCTAAATATATAAATACTCAGCAGTGCTGGCAGATCTCAAAAACACAGCTTCATGACACTGGCCGCGTCCTGCTTTCATCAACAATAAGGAATGCAGGAATTGACAATGACACTCTGCATGTCTGCTGGGCAGGCCAGTATCCAGTGGCAATGCAGCCAAGTGCAAAAGGGTTCTTCCCAGAAAACCACAAGAGGTTTCTGGGGACGTACTGGGGACAGGTCAGCAGCCCCTACTGCTCAGAAGTGGTGGAGTCATGTGATGTCTACATGTTTGTGGGCGCCATCCACAATGACTACAGCAGCGTGGGCTACTCACTGCTGCTGAAGAAGGAGAAGATGATTGATGTAAGCCTCTCTACCTTGCTTGTGTGCTTTATGTGTCTTGCGTGTGTGCGTGCGTGTGTGCATGCGTGTGTGTGTGCATGCGTGTGTGTGTGCGTGCATGTGTGTGCATGACCTGGTCATGTGTTATCCATATATGAGCTAGCTGGTTGACAAGATATATGAATCCGCCTCCCCCTCGTACTGGCCTTGTTCATCATTGTCTGCGCGTGTGTGCTTACTTGTTTCATCTGTCATGCCAGTCTCTGTGCATTTTCACACTGACTGCATCACTGTCACAGAATGCTCTTACTCAAGGAACGCAAGCAAGCATTCTCTCCAAAGCGCTCTGGAGATTTAAGATGCATGGACCTAGCTCATCTTGAGCTGGAAAGTTTTTCCATGATTAATATTAATATCAATATCAATGTCATTTCTATTTTTGTTGTTATTTGTATTAGTATTATCATTGTTTGTTTTGTATCAGCTGATTTTGGTGTGTAGGTTGACCTTTTCAGGGTGACCATTGGAGGCAGACACACCTTTGGCTGTGTGAACATGCGAGACTTCCTGAATGCAATGGCCAAGGCAGTCAAGCCCAATAGCACAGCCTGGGACAACTTCCAGCGCATGTATGTGCCTGCAGCAGAAGTGCCCCAGTCCGCACCAAACAGCCCTCTCAGAACCAACATCCTATTCAAGCACGTGCAGGTAACCTCGTTTGTCTTGTAGCTGCAGATAGACTCAGCCTGGCAATTTGTTCTGCATGGTTGAGCTGCGGCAGTTTCTGGATAAACTCATACTGCATGAAGTCTCTGAAGCATTGTCAGGTCTAGCTGTAGTAGCCCTTTCCTTGTATTGTGAAGAAAGCCAATTTCAATGAGTGAGAGCATGTTCATTAGTGACTGACATCCAGAACTTACTCTGACAACAGCAGCAGGAAGCTCTGTGCTTGTGGGGACTAGTGGTGCTTGTGGGGATTCGTGGTGCTTGTGGGGACTCATGGACTGTGGTACCTATCTTGGTAGTCTGCAAGTAAAGTTTAGCTATGGCAATACATGTTGCTTTCCTCACCTGGGCAGCCTGGTATAATACTTGGCTTCTCATTAAATTGACGCCGAAAGGCATAGGCTTTTCTTTTCTAATATTTCTTGCTTTCCTTTTCTGCTGAATGTGCTGCTGAAAAGGCTGTTTGTGGTGTCCAGCAAATGCTCACGGCTGATACTGCTGTATTGGTGGAGACCGGAGACTCCTGGTTCAATGGCCAGAAGATGAAGCTCCCAGAAGGCTGCTTGTAAGAACTTCTGGCTTGTCTCTGTTCTGTTGTTGTAATGTTGCACTCATCAGTAGACGTCAACACTCTAGTAGACAGTAGTGGACAGACAGCAGTAAGCATCCTAGTACACAGCAGTGTAAATTAAGTACACAGCAGTAGACAGCAGTAAGTGTCTTAGTAGACATCAGTAGACGTCCTAGTACACAGCAGTAGACATTCTAGTAGACATCAGTAGACATCAGTAAGTGTCTGAGTAGACATCAATAGACATCCTGGTAGACAGTAGTGGACAGACAGCAAAAGCATCTTAGTACACAGCAGTAGACATTTTAGCACACAGCAGTAGACATCCTAGGTCATAGCAGTACATATCCTAGTACACAGCAGTAGACATCCTACTACACAGCAGTAGGACATCAGTAGACATCCTAGTGGACATCCTAGTAGACATCAACATCCTAGTAGACAGCAGTAGACATCCCAGTACACAGCAGTAGACATCCTAGTACACATCTTGGTAGACATCAGTAAATGTCTTAGTAGATATGAGGAGACACTCTTCCTCACCAGAGACCTGCTGTAACGTCATCATGCGTGCTGCGCTGCATCTCTGTGCTTCAGAAAGGTGTACAGTTCGGAGCAAGTGGCCAGCAGCAAGAGCAACAAAGCTTGGTTTGGGTCTTGTCACTTTCATGATTGCACTGCAGGTATGAATTCCAGATGCAATTTGGATCAATTGGCTGGTCTGTGGGTGCGACGCTAGGGTATGCCCAAGCCCTAAAGGGGAAGAAGAGGGTCATAGCCAGCATCGGTGATGGCTCCTTCCAGGTCACTGCCCAGGTGCGACTTGCCTTCTTCTTCCTGTCTTCCAGCTTGGCGTTCATCATCTTTCACACCCTTTCCTGCAACTTCATGCTCCTGATCTTGTTCCTTCTCTCCTCATTCTTGGAACACCCATGTCATTTACTTTCCCCTCTCCACTCGGCAGCATTCTATTTCAACATTATCATTTCTGAGCGAGGTCAGATGATGAAGTTTGTTGTCTTGCATGGCGTATACACCGACACACAGACAGGCTCATCACACACCTACAAATGTCAGGACAAGTCAATTACAATGCCACGTTCTAATCGGATCTGTGTGAATCACCATGACACATCCATACACACCTACAAGCATCACCGGTGTAAATGTAAGTGTGTCAGTGAACATGATGATATGACCTGAATGATATGATCAGTATGATATCGTTATAACATGATCATCACATGTGATCACATCCTGCATCACATGTCATGTGCAGGATGTGTCAACCATGATCAGGTACGGGCTGAACCCAGTCATCTTCTTGATCAACAATGGGGGCTACACCATAGAGGTGGAGATTCATGACGGCCCCTACAACACCATTCAGAATTGGGACTACGCTGGTCTGGTGCAGTGCTTTGATAACCACCAAGGCAATGTCTTCAGCACAAAGGTGGGAAGCTTTTCCCATGTGAAGCTGATCAGTGATGTCCCCATGTGAAGCGGTCCCCATGCAAAGCTGTCCCCACGAAAAGCTGTCCCCATGTGAAGCTGAATGACGCTGTCCCCATGTGAAGCTGTCCCAAGCAAAGCTGTCCCGATGTGAAACTGACTGATGCTGTCCCCATGTGAAGCTGTCCCCAAGCAAAGCTGTCCCCATGTGACACTGAATGATGCTGTCCCCATGTGAAGCTGTCCCCAAGCAAAGATGTCCTCTTGTGAAGCAGACTGATGCTGTCTCTTGGCTCTCTTGACTCAGCCTCATGTCATCCCCAGTGCACAGCATGTGTTGATACATCCCCAGCTGTGCTTGGCTTTGCTGCTGGCAATGGCAAAATGTTCATATATATCTATACATTTGGCAGTGCTGTGTTTTCTTCCGATTTTGCACAAAAATAACAGGGGTCATATTGCAGGCCGTGTTGTCCCAGTTGCTGCTTTGCATCTGTGATGTTGCCACTCAGGTCTCAGCAGTGTCAGCATAATGAGAAGGCAAAATCTTCCTTGTAGTTTTGACTGTGCTGTTCAATTTTGTCTCATGTTAGTCAGCACAGTGCACTGATAGCGCTAACAGCATCAACATGACTTTTATTGTTGTTGTTACTGCTTGGTGTCAGCGCACACAGGGTGATGCCACAGCTGTGGCAGCAGCTCATCAGTTGCTTGCTGCCATGCAGGCTAGGACAGAGGAACAGCTGAAAGAAGCTATTGAGGAGGCACATAAGAATGCTGACAAGTGAGGCTCTGCCAGAACATCATTGAATGACATGCTTGTTGCCAGAGTGCTTACTTCAGTGCTCATTCTCTTGCGCCTCACATCAGCATACAGCATGACAAAAAGCTCTGGCGCATTGCAAGATGTATGAGTGGTACATTGTTGACAGCATCCCATCTATCAATTTTCTTGTACGCTGTTGTCCCAATCTCTCTTTGTGTGTGTGCAGGCTGTGTTTCATTGAGTGCTTTACTCACAGAGATGACTGCAGCAAGGAGCTGCTGGAGTGGGGCTCACGAGTGGCTTCTGCCAATGGCCGACCTCCCAACCCCCAGTGATCTAGACGCATGAATGCATTGTGGGGTCAATGATGCTGCAATCATGGGCGTATAGACATGGTTGGCCAATGTCTGATCATTGGAGTGTACATGTACTGGCTTGTTACATTTGTTGCAGTGCGTGTGGTCACACAAGTTGAGCAGGAAAGTACCATGTATTTGAGGGAAGCATGTTCATCAAACAGCAGAGAGAACTGTAGACCTTTTATTTCTAGAGTGTTACGTAAACATCATCGCATATGTTGCAAGTTCAGTACAGCGGAAGTCAGTTCAGCGGAAAATCAGCCAGCACTGTTTAGGGTTTAGGGTTCGGCATGTGTGCTGTCCAAAAAGCACAGTTTAGAGCCACTTGCAGAGCGACCATGACTTCTATCATGTAAAGTTTATCATTTTGTATCATGCAACCTCAGCAAATTGCTGATGCGGAAACCGTCAAACCATATTGAACTTCATGCAAAGCCGTCTGAAATCCAAAAAAATCAGGCAAGGGAACTGGCTTGCATAGTCTGTGCATCCAAGCATATGAGGGCACAGAACTGCCTGACATGCCTAGTGCATAGACCTGTTACTCTGGCTATGATGGCATCATCCTTCTGTCTGGAGGGTGTCTAGAGATAATTTCATGAATTATTAAGTACATGCATACAAACATATGAGTCTGACTGTGGGTATATCATACAATGACCCCAGAGGCATGGCCCAGCAAGGGAGGCTGCAACTGAGTGGGTGTCTGCTGCAGCTTCTCATAGATGAGCGATGATATATGCTGATAGGCTTGTGCTGCTGGACTGTCTGGCTGATGCGCTACAATGGGAGTTCCAGCGTCTGATGTCTCCCTGATTGCTAGCTGCAAAGGCACCTGCACATGACACCGCACAGCTCTCTTGGCATGGTGGGGGATTTCTTGCGTAGTTTTCTATTCTTTTCTTGGGGTGTCCAAGTGGGGCAGGCTTGCTTCTTTCAAACTGGAAAGGCAAAGACAGTACTAGAAGGTGACAACAACCAATTTACACATGAGCTTACACCTGGTAGAACAAAAGAAATAAAAATTTATGCTTTTCAGCCATCATAACGGGAGCCTTCAGAGGCGGCAGCCTGGAGCTATGACCAATGGCCATAAGTTACGCCCGGTATGCATCACATGAGCTTGGCATTGTTCACATGGGTATGTTCACAAAGTGGTTTCCAGTGAGCACAACAAAAGCAGAATGTTCTGAAGACATGTTCAGCCACCGTGGCACACTGGCTAGCTACATGCACGCTCACATCCTTAGCTACTCTCACAAGCCTTACTCTTGCTGCACATCTTCATCACACACTCAGCATTGCACAGCTCAGCCACAACCCTTTCCGTTCCCTGATGGTAGCGCATCAGAGTTCATACAAGCAACATCTCAGCGGCTTGAAAGAGACTTGAGTCAGGGACTGACCTGACCCAGTACATCCATCTTCATGGTCTCAGCAGTCCTGAGAGCGCCCTCATGACCAAAGATGTGCTCCCGGTGACCGCAAGCAGGACACTGGTAGTGGCTCATGTTCTCAACAATGCCCAGCAAGGGCACTTTGATCTTCCTGAACATGTTGGCCCCTCTGCGTGCATCTATCAGTGCAACGTCCTGTAACAGGAAAGGCAGCTATGAGCTGGCCTCTCCTGATGTGCTAGCTATATTATGCTGAGCTGGACAAGTTGAGTTCCACAGAGGGGTGTAAAGATGCTCAGCATTACGGCATGACGAGCACAACAAATACAGGGACAGATGACAGATGATGCAGGCAATGAGTTATGCACACACGTGACTGGGAGGCTGCACAACTTCCATGTTTCTATGGCAGTGCTGAATCCTGAGACTCATTGAGCAGGCAGGAACGAATTCAGCAATATTGACATGTGCTCCTTGCATGGATGTTACACATCGTCATAAATTAAGCTGTCGCAGACTGATTCTGTGTGAAAAAGTAAGCCAGAGTGTGCTGCAGCTACTGGTGGTGAGTACCTGAGGAGTAGAGACAATGACTGCTCCTGACAGGGTGAGGCGCTGACCAATGCTGATTTGTGCATCGCCTGCAGCAGATGAGCTTAGGGTTACGGACTGTTTTACGCTTGTTTCAAATGCAGATCTGCACTCACAGGTGAAAGTAAGACCATTTGCAGCATGCAAGGGCGTTTGTCATCCTCTGCTGAGTCACATATTTGACAGTATAGAGTCACAGGAAGAGACACAGGATGTTTCAGCTGCAGAAACGGTTGGTTGCTATCTTGCAAGCTATTTGCTGACACTAAGACAGCAGCTTACAATCAGACACTGACAGCTGCACTGATGCAGAGCGCTCATGCACAGTCAGCTGAGCTGCTGCCTGGCATATAAGTCAGGCAGCATGTCAATGACCAGTACACATTACCTGTGCCTGGGGGCATGTCAATGACCAGTACATCCAGAGGCGCCCATGAGACCTTAGTCATGAAGGAATCTAGGGCTGACATGACCATGGGGCCCCTCCACACTGCTGGGGCGTCCTCCTACACTGCACACCAACTTCTGTCTGTCAGCAGCTATCAAGACTGTCTGTCAGCAGCAGACATACCCATCAAGATGTGGCAATTGTCAAGATTGACCCACCCTGTGTATCGTCGATCAGGGGCAGGTCTGTGACATGGCATGCCTGCTCCAAGACAACAAGGCTACAGAAGGAAACCATTGTTTTGAAATGATAGTTCAGCATTGCAGTGCAGCAAACGTAAAGCCAGGCGTGTGTCAAGCAGTGTGTAGTACATAAGGATGAGAGGCTCACCAAGCCTGACACATGACATGCTTACACGTGACATGTGTGATGCACATGATGTGTGACATGCATATACATGACATGCCTGAGCATGTGCCTGACAGGTTGAAGTACAAACTGACCTCCATGAGAAACCCCATAGACATGCACTTGACTCCCCAGCTCTCTGGTGGTATCATCTTGCGGTCTGCAGTGTGGCATATGTCTGCTTACAAAATTATCAAGCAGCTGTTCAATTCACAGAATCACAGCATGAAGCCAAACACTTGCTTGAGTGCTGTGAGAGGACACATAGATTTCGGTACCTTTGCCTGTCTCTGGTCGGCCATGCAAGTTCATCAGCTGTGGAATTGACGGTCCATAGACGTCGGCGTCCAGCAGGCCCACCCTCAGTCGGTGGCCTTCGTTACTGCTGAGACCTGCCAAAGCTACTGCTATGTTGACTGCAGTCGACACAATCTCTTAGCGACACTCATCACATCGTTAGCGACCCTACGTCATGTACAAGCATAACAATGGGGTGGTCGCACTGACCTGCAGTTGTGGATTTGCCGACACCGCCTTTGCCCGAAGCAACTGCGATGATGTGATCTACACCTGGGATCGGAACCTTGGTAACGGGTCTGCCCATCGTTTGTGTTGCGTAAGATCGCCATAGGGGGCTCACTGCTGCTTTCAGGTGGCGCATGCTTTTCCTGAGCGCGGACGCGAGGATGCAACGCCAGCTCGGTCAAACTCAAGTCTGGTAGGGTTGACCGAAGTGTGCGTCTAACCTTGCGCGCAACGAAGTTGCTATCTCCTGAAGCCAGACACGCTGCGTTTCTTCGTCAGCTCTAGTCTCCACGTCGTACCAGAAGAAGACTTGTGCAACGGCGTGATCAGTTTCTGGACCGGCCAGACCAGAGACTGCATATAACTTGTTGACCACATACTACCGAGCCTGCAAGTGCCGCAACGCTGCCTGTTTTGTTGGGCGTCACAGCCTAGTCGATGCTGTTACCACGCTCCACCTTGCGAGTGATGGCAGCAAACTTGACTCCTCCCCAAATGCAGCCTGTTGCAGCAACAATACACAAGTAGGAGCATTCGCAACTTTTCTTGAGCCAGACCTTGGCCCATGTCGGAAATTGACTTCTAATCCACTGCAGGAAGCTCACAGAGGCTCTTAAGCCTTCCAATCTGAAAGTGACCAACGAGTCGCACAAGCATGCAGGGCACAGTGGCAACCCTAGTGGCGCTCCTGATGCTGAAACACACTTTGAGTATGCCTCTCTTGCTCATGCATACAAAAATTTGTTGACCATGCTGAAACTGTGTGTTTCTCTGCAATCACCTTGTGTGGCTCATGTGCGTTTGTACATGCAGTGTCCAAGTTGTGTCAGATGCATTTGCTGGCAAGCGATTGGTGCAGCGGCATAAGATGGTATACAGTATACTTGACCATGAACTGAAGACAGGGGTGCATGCATTGGCACTGAAAACAAAGACACCTGAGGAGGCAGCCAAGTAGACCTGCTAACCTTGTTGCCTGATAGTTGCCACGGTGGGTTTGGCAACCCTACAGACTATGAACATGGCCTGCATGCTTGTCCTGGAGCCTCACCAGATGCTGTTGATCAGTGCAGCATCAGTGCTTGGCTCTATATCTGAAGCTCAGCAGCAGGCAAGTGAAGAACTTGCAGATTCGTCTGAAATGTCCATGACAGCAACATGCTTTCAACTTTTTGTGTGATGAACTTGTTGCAGCGTATTCCCCGCGTGCTGTGACCCATGGGTACTTGTTGGCGCACAAGCCAAGCAGGTGGCACTTGCCAAGCACAGACTTACATCCTGAGCACTGTTGCGGTTACTCTAGCTTGTTTCACTTATCTTAAACAACGCGCGCTATATTCACTTTGCGTACATAGCATATAAGATCACAAAAGGGTGTGTGCTGACCTTTGTGAGACAAAGTGCTCATCAAACAGTATTGTTTTTGACCAACTATTACGTAACAGTGCTACACTGGCTGCTGCTTTTTCAAGCTTTACCCCTTTGCACACTGCTTGCACAACACACTGTGTTGTAACCATTATGCGGCCAGCATAATGATAGTCAGATCGTTCAGGTTGCAGTGGTTTGAAGCCATCCTTTGATGTCGCTGCTGCAACAATCATCAGTAGACTGACATTTATTTCGAGCCATTTATGAATAGTTTGGCTGGATTTTGTCAATGCTGCACGATTTCATATACATCACTGGTCTTCCCCAATTGATTGCTTTGAATGTAGTTATTATCTATATCTAACTATGTGCATTGTTGCAGCACAAGTGCGTCATTTGTTCAACTATCAGGGCTGCCAGTCATGTATCAGCAAAATTTGGAGCACAACCAGAATATTTGCTGGGGTGGTGCAGAGCAATGTGCACACAACTAGATCACAGTGCCATCTTTGATCTCGGCATTTCTCAATATGGTGACAATGCCACTACGAATGTAGTAGCCCTTGGCTTCCTGGTTGGACTCCTCGATGCCCTCCTTGTTCATGATCTTGCAGTTCTTGCCAATGCGGGCATTCTTGTCAACAATGGTGTTGCTGACTTCGGTGTTGTCACCAACCCCAATCGGCAAGCGACCCTGGTTCAGCAGGGTCTCCCGTTGCTGGTCAGACTCGTAGTAGTCAGCACCCATGATCATGGCATCCTGCACAGACAGTACTCTCACAATCAGCGCAATGTGCCTGAAGATGTTGACCGTTTGCTGCATACTACCTGTTGGCGTCCAGACAAACGCATAAGATCCTTGTTGCCAGATGCTGCTGGAAGGAACATATCAGGCATGATGCTTTTGGCTATACATGCTGCACACATCTTGGCTTTGCACATACACTGGTGTGCCAGTGATATGTGTGCTTGACAAGCATGAGCAGCAACAGGAGTCACAGATAGCACAATGAAAGTTTCTGCCCATGCAGTTGTCTGCAAAAGCGCAGATAGCAGCTGCAGGGTGGACTTTGTACGTGCACCACGCAGGTGAGCAGTTGAGATGTTCAGGCAGTAGCTGCAATCAGGCCCTGTGCAGAAGTTTGCAGAGAATGCTGGCTGCTACCGACAGCAGCCACCCCATGAAGCAAGAACACATGACAGCAAGAAAGGGACAAAACATACCCTGATGATGGCGTTCTTGCCAATGCGTGACCTCAGACCAATGATGGCATTCTCCACGCTGCACTCCTCTAGGAAGGCGCCATGGCTGACAATGGCATCAGCAATCTTGGAGTGCACAATCTTGGCTGGTGGCAGGAACCGGGGTGAGGTGTAGATGGGCGATTGGGGGTCATAGAACTCAAACTTGGGCGGCTGCAGACGGCATGACATGTCAATACGCAAATGTTTGCTTGTGCATGACAGGATTCAATGATCTATTGGTTCTCACCGGTCTGTTTGTTGATAAGAGTATGTCGACGAATTGTCATGCAGGCATGGAAGCCCAACAGCAGACAGGTCTGCTCAAAAGAATACATTTGCATTTTGCTATCTACCTTGCAGACAAAGTTGGCAGATACCTCTGAGCAATCAAGTTGTGGAGTTTCTCAAGGTGTTTTGGGCACCTCGGTATCCTAGCCAGCTGCCACACTGACCTAGCCATATGGTCGACCTGAACCCTTACCTCTCCTGCTCTTCATGACGCTGGCAGCTGGCCTAAAGCAGCAGATTAGACAGTCACTGTGCAGAAGCGCAAGTTCTTAGCGGACAAGGTCACGCCAAGTGAACCATTTCGAGCAAACTCAAGCTTGGCCACGATCCCTATATTTATTCCGCTTTTCCAGCCTGCAACTGTGTTCAATTCAACTGCAGTTGCAGCTGGGACGACCGCCTAGGCAGCCTGACTAGTACGTACTGTTCCGGCTGAGTTCCGGGTCGGTCGCGAAGCCGGAAGCTGGTACAGAATAGGAACCAGAACGATGTGTTCTGCGCAAAAGGAACAGGAAGCGGCACCGGTACCGGTTCCGGTTTTCCTGAACAAAGACGCAAACGTGCATGCTCGCAAACAGTATAGTTTCAGCTTCAACCTAGGCACGACGCTCAACAAGCTTACTGGCGCCGAGTGAGTGTGCGTGAGTAAAGCTGTGAATTATGAACGGCCTTGGCGTGTCCAGATCGCTTCCGGATGTGAGTCAGGAAAAACAGCAGTCACTCTGCACATTTCTTTTCTGTAGATGACGTTCAAGCTTTCCTCACAGGCCTTTAGAGTGTTTTTGGAACCTCAACGCGTGCGCGCAGACACAAGCGATGGTTATGTCCAGAACGACGACCTCGAGCATGTTAGTCATTATGACTCAGCAACTGCGCATTTGCGTTGCCTCATGCATGTGCACGAGCAGCACAAAGTCCCTTGCGCCGTCACACTTGGTCATTTGCTCTGATTTCAACGTTGTACAGCATGCTGCGCAGCCTTCGCGCTGCACATGTACACCTTTGTACCGCTTGACGTACAAGCACTGGCATCCATAACAGTGAGTTGCTACATGTAGGTGCTGTACTCTGAAAACGTATTTATATCTCAAAATTTGGATGATACACGGAAGGGACGGGGCTTGCTCGCTTGTTTCTGTGGCGGAGCGGCGCAGGTGATTGCGGTGTTCCTCATGAGGTTTGATCAGCTCTTTTTACAACAAAACGTTCGTCGCATGCATGGGCGCTTGTGCATCATCTGCTCAAGCAGCAGTTAGTTGCTGGTATGACTGCTTCCCCTTCAAGTTGGCTGGACTGTAGCAATCATAATGCTGCAGGCTCCTCATCAGCAGCCTGGCAAGCATGACGTGGCAGGTAAATTGCAAGCCATGTGCACTTTCAGTCAGTATGCTGTGCTCACATACACTTGCAACCTAGTTAAATTATTCAAGCAGCACGGCTGCAGCCTGATTTGACAAACTTCCTGATTGGGCCAGCTTGTTTAAAACATGTCATCCTTGTTGTTTCTCTCACAAGCTGAACCTGTGTTGAAGCCTGATGTAGTCAACTGCCGTTGGGCTGCAGTAACCCAGCTATTTACTTTGCAGGCACACCGTTTCTTGTATCAGCATTCAGAGACATGGCTTTTGAATATGTTAGAGCCCCACTGATGGAGCTGTCATTGTGTCTCAGCTCTGCCTGCCTAGGAGAGCTAGCTGTGCGCTCCTTGGTACCAGAGGTGCTGCAGCACATTCCAGTGGAGAAACCAGAGCGCAGCCAAGTGCTTCAGCGTGCATGCCAGCATCTGATGTTCAGGGTCCTGCAGCAAGCCATTTGGAAGAATGAGTCGGCTCTTGGGCTTGATGTTCCTGCTCTCAAGACCAAGCAACAGGTAAAATCCATCACACACCTTGTGCTTAAACCTGGTGTCTACACAAAGAAAGTCTGACTGGTGTTGGTTGATGGACACCTGTGCTCCTTTGCAGGACAAAAGCACACATCCCTGTTGTGCGCTGCTGCTGCTTTGCTGACTGGGAAAGGGCTTTTGTGTCGTGCCGTGTTAGAGATGCTTGATGTTGCTTGGCAGAGGTTTGTGAACTGAGAAACCGCTTGTGCATGGGCTGCAGGCAATAGAGAACATCACCAAGCTTCTTCACCAGGGCAACTGTACTTCTGGGATGGTTGATGCCATTGTCACATGGCACAGACAGGTAAGCTTGCTGAAAAGATGTTTGTTCCACTGAACAGCACAGCAATTTTGTCCAGCACAACCAACCCACTGTGCATCCTGTTGCACAGCAACAAGCCGTTGCAGAGTAATGCTGCATTGCCCAGCACCATACTGGCGATTTCCCCCCCTCAATCAGACATTGCGGTCAAAGTAGCTGATCATGAACTTACATTGCAATTGACGCCCGACCCAGACATCTGCTGCTGTACAGATGAGCACATCCTGGCTGTTTAGAGTCAAGGACAGCCCAGCAATTCTGGAAGGAGCCATTCACAAAGCATCAATCTGGTTCATGACTCTGTGCACATCAATGGCACCTGAATCAAGGCCCAAGATACACTTAGTAGTGCACTGCTGCTGAGTTTGATGGGTGCAGTGACAGGCATTGGTGACCTTATGCAGTGATTGTGGCATTCAGAGTCACGCTAGTCATCACACTTGTGAGCGTGTGTCATGATGCTATAGTCACAGGCAAAGACTGATATTGTGTCCAGTGTATAAATGCTGCAGCTTGATTTTTAAGTGATGAATGACTAAAATGCAGGTGGCAGAGCTGATTGGAAAGGCTGTGACTGGGGCTGTTGTGCTGAGGCTCACCGTGGAGGCTAGCTACCTAGGATACTCCATGGCTGTACCTACTGATGCTCGTATTCCTGCTAGTGGCTTGGCTGCCTTTTGTGTCAGCCCTGCATTGCAGGTGGATGATTGCATCTGCTCTGTGGGCTCACTAGACACAGAGGTCGTTTTGCATGCTGAGTGGGAGTAGTTCAGTCCAATGACCCCTGTAATTGCAGTTGGGTGCGTTTGTTTTGCAATGTGGTCTCAGAAATTGCAGGGTCACCATCAGTGGCGGCATTAGTGGTGACACACAGCACAACATTTAGAGAAACTTGCATTGAGGGAAACAGCTTGCTTGCTGTATGACTACTTTGGCTGTATTCTGTCAATGCTGCACGATTTTATATACATTACTGGTCTTCCGTAATCGTTTGCTTTGAATGTAATTATTATCTATATCTAATTATGTGCATTGTTGCAGCACAAGTGCATCATTTGTTCAACAATCCGGGCTGCCAGTCATCTAGCAGCAACTCTGTGCACCTGAACTGCGAAATGCAATCCGCAAACACAACTGCAGCCTTTCACAGCACGAAATTGCTGGAATAGAGCATAGCAATGTGCACTGATTCAGATCACAGTGCCATCTTTGATCTCAGCATTTCTCAAAATGGTGACAATGCCACTACGAATGTAGTAGCCCTTGGACTCCTGGTTGGACTCCTCAACGCCCTCCTTGTTCAAGATCTTGCAGTTCTTGCCGATACGGGCATTCTTGTCAACAATGGTGTTACTGACTTCGGTGTTGTCACCAACACCAATGGGCAGGCGACCCTGGTTCAGCAGGGTCTCCCTTTGCTGGTCAGACTCATAGTAGTCAGCACCCATGATCATGGCATCCTGCACAGACAATATCCTCAAAATCAGCATGTAGTGTAACAGGTTGTAACTGTTCTCATGCTACCTGTCTGCACGTAGTGAAACGCATCAGACTCTTGCTGTGAGATGCTGCCAGGGGAAGATGACGGGCATGATGGTACCAGCCATACATTCCACACGCATGCAGAACATGACCATATATGAGCCGCTAAGGCGCTTGCAGACAGCACAAGGAATGTTTCTGCCCATGTGGCTGTTTGCAACAGCACAGATAGCAGCTGTAGGATGAATCATGTGCATGTATCTGCAAGTGAAGAATCTCAGTATCTGGATCGCAGCTGCAATCAAATGCGGTGCACATGTTGTCAGAGAGTGCTGGCTGCCACATTCAAAAGCCATCCCATCAAGCAAAAGCGCACAATTGCCAGCAAGGGACAGAACATACCCTGATGATGGCGTTCTTGCCGATGCGTGACCGCAGACCAATGATGGCATTCTCCACACTGCATTCCTCTAGGAAGGCTCCATGGCTGACAATGGCGTCAGCAATCTTGGAGTGCACAATCTTGGCCGGTGGCAGGAACCGGGGTGAGGTGTAGATGGGCGATTGAGGGTCATAGAACTCAAACTTGGGCGGCTGCAGATGGCATGGCATGTCAACATATGAATATTTGCTTGTGCATGAAAGTATTCACAGGTCTACTGGTTCTTGCTGGTCTATTATTGAGAGAAGTGTATTGATGAATTTTCATGCAGGCATTGAAGTCCAACACCAGAATTGTTATCATTTAGGGTCTTTACCCTACATATTCAATCTTCACAGACTAGCTCAGACTAGGTCTGCTCAAAACAATATACCTACATCTATCAGGCAGATGAACTTGGCTGACAGCTCAGAATGCAAATCAAGTTGTGGGGTTTCACACGGTGTTCTGGGCAGCTCAGTATAACACTTGGCTTCCCATTGAATTGACGCCAAAAGACGTAGTCTGTTCTTTTCTTTTCTGTTCTTTCACAAGGTGGCTTACCGTCTGAGCTAGAGCCAGGTTGGCATCAAAGAATGACTTCATGGTTCCAATGTCCTCCCAGTAGTCGTTGAACAGGTAGGCAATGACCTTCTGTCCCTCAGCTGCTGCCATGGGGATGATCTCACCCCCAAAGTCGTTGGAGCCCGGGTACTTGTTCTTCAGCAGCTGCACCAGGACGTCCTTCTTGAAGACATAGATACCCATGGAGGCAATGAAGGGCTGCTTGCTGGCTTGCTCATCATCCAAACCTGCAATAAGTAAAGGTCATTTGTCAAAGACAGTAGCATGGACACAATGCAGGTATTGCAAATCTGCAGCTCTGCATGGAGACGGTGAAGGGCTGCTTGCTGGCTTGTTCATCATCCAGACCTGCCACATGTAAGCATCAGTAACATGGACAGTAACAGTAAGACAGTAACATGGGAGGCGATGAAGGGCTGCTGGCTGGCTTGCTCATCATCCAGTCCTGCAACAATTAAAGGTACTTCGTCAAAGACAGTAACATGACAAACTCAATGCAGGTATTGCAAATCTGCAGCTCTGCATGGCAGTTGAACAAGAAGGCAATCAAGGGCAGCAGTAGTGCAGCCTGTCAGCAGCAGCAGCACTCGTGCAGTCCATGCTTTGCAGCTGGGAGCTACAACTTGCTGACTGAATCTATGCACAGAAGTTGCGTCAGCATCAGCTGACTCATGCTTGTGATGACGGCAACAAGATATGGCAGCATGCTGCATAGTAACTGCGTGGTAGCTGCACAGCTATCAGGGTCTTACTACTGGCTTTCAAGAATGCCTTTGTGGTCGTTGAGTGCTATGGTGCAGCTAGCAAGCAGGATCTGCACAGGTGTGAGGCATTTATGTAATGTGCCAATACTGACTGCCCAACCACATGATATTTTGCATTTGTGATCTCCAAGCATGCTGCTTGCTGCATATGTTCAAGTCTTCATGAGCAACAGCAGCATGAAAGTCTGAGCCTACAATATGATTGTGGTGACCAGGAATGAGTACGTACAGGAGACACACAGATTGCCTAAGACCCATACCTAGAACAGTTGTGTCCACCTTCATTGCATCCAGCTCCTTGCCCTTTGGCTTCTCAGCAAATTTCTGCATCAGAAACAAAAAGGCGTCAACCCACTATAAAGGAAATCCAGGGGTGCCATGAAAAGGTCTCTGTAAGATGCAACATGACATGGCAGCACAAGCAATCTGCCATATACGCTTGAGGTGAGGCTGTGCTGCAAATTCAACATCTTTGAAGTTCCAGAAATGGTCCACCAAGCTGAAAAGGCAGCGCACTCATGCATCGCTGCACTTTGCATATCTGCACAGGAGGCAAGCATCCCCTGACGCAAGCAATAGCCTCCTTTGCATGTACGTCAAGTGCAGCTATTTCGTGCATCAGGGACGTTTGCCTCCTTTGCAAATACGCAAAGTGCAGTACTGCATGACTGTGGTGTATCTGTTCAACTTGTTAGACCAATACATGTGACACACGAACGCCAAGTTTGTGAGGCTGTATTGCATTCAAACAAGAGGCACAAGCAGCATTACAATAAGGCAAATCAGGGCTTACAGTGACAACGCCCTCGTTGTCAATGTTCATCAGACCAAAGTCAGATGCTCGCTCATAGTCGACAGGCAAGCAGCCAACTGTGATGTCTGCACCCTGGTCTCTGTGGTACTCCACAAACTTCATGTAGTCCATACGGTACCTGCGGGTTCCACAATTCTCTCCAAGAAAATTCTGTTTGGTCAAACTGGTCAGCCAGGCGCAGAGCAAGCCTGTGTTGTCAAAGGGCTGTTGCCTCAAAATGTTGCCAGCTCAGCTTTTGACAGTGAGATCCTAATGTATGCAGTGTTGCAGAGCACGAGAGATTGCAGCTACTTGCAGAGTGTCAACTGACATTCTGCATGAACTCATTCACTGTCATTCTTGGGAATAGCAATACCTGCAGCGCCCTTGCAATTAGCACTTGGAGCATTTTATTGCATAGCATGTGGTTGTCAGCAGAGCATAAACCACGCATGCCATGCAAACTTGCAAGCCAAGGGACTTACAAGTGGTCACCAGACAAGATCACAATATCTTGCACCACTCGGTTCTTGATGTCCTCAAACAGCCACGCATACTGCCTGACAGCATCTGCTGTTCCCTGGAACCACTCCTTGTCTGTAGGAGTCTGAGTGGCCGCCAACACCTCAACAAAGCCATCCCCACCAAATCTCACACCAGAGCCAAAGTTGTATGTCCTGGCAAGATGCCTGTTTAGTGATGTGGAGTTGAATTGCGTCAAGATGTAAATCTTGCTAATTCCGCTGTTGATGCAATTGCTCATAGGAACATCAATCAGACGATAGGCGCCTCCAATGGGCACAGCTGGCTTTGCTCGCTGCTTTGTCAGAGGGTATAGTCGGCTACCAGCACCTCCTCCGAGAATCACAGCTGCAGGCAACAAGAAGAGTCAGAGAGCCGAATCATGAGAATAAGACAGTGCTCTACGATGGGTCTGATTGCCTCCCAGTATCTATGCAGCCCAGTCAGCAGTGTGTTCCAAAGACGTACCTGCAATACTGCTCGATACCGACCGGGCAGTGCTGTTCTCCATCAATGGCTTTTCAATCACAGCCTGGACCATTTGTGCTTTCCTGCACACGTTGCGCTCGTGCCATCACAGCTGGTCATCAAGCAAGACCAATCAGGCACGTACGTGGAGCCGGAATCGTCCGGCCAGGGTTCTACCTATGCACGGTCTTTGCTTTCTTGTTACACAGTGGCACATCCGACATCGCTTTGCTGAAGCCAAGCTTGCCGGAGCCCGCAACAGACTTGGCATATCCCACGTTGCTGTGTCTGACGTGAGGCATAGACGCCTTGACAGGCATACTGCCGCATGTCAACACCATTTGCGCTTGATACGTAGGCTTTGACTCTACTCGAGAAGACTTTACAGGATTCGTCCAGATTCTATAGTGCGTTTGAAGAAGCAGGTCAACTCAAAGAACGGTGTGCAACTGCTAAGAATCCTGCTCCTCTTCTTTTGTCCTCACGCATTCCGTGAGATATAGCGGAAGGACGCCGTCAGGTTATCGTATTTGCCAAGGTACGTAGACATTGATCGTTCTGCTGCGCAAGTATAGCGACGCTTGCATGAAAGCCTGTGCGGCGAAGCAGTGACCATTGCGCAATCCAGGACCGCAGCAAAGCGTTCCATTTGACGGGCCTGCATCCCCCTTCACGGCATGTTTGTAGTTGACCAACTGCTCGTCCCCGGCACATTTAAGCTATTTCCGACTCAGACATCACTGATCAGCTTGTCAGACTTTTGCCAAAGCTGCTCACTGCTCTCACCAAGGCGTAAGCCATGGCAACAGCAACGACCTCGAAGTCGTTTGCAGCTCGTGTGCGCAGTCGGTACAAAACAAGGCAAGATCAGTCCACACTTCCTGCGGCTTGTAGTTTCTTGCAGTCTGGTTGTTCTGCTTGGTCACTTTTGCATCATCGGTAGCCGCCTCCAATGATGCTCATAAAGGCAGCAACCTGCAGGTAACGACAATAGACAGTCACAACCCAACCGCAGACGCAAGCGTGGTGGCCTGTACATACAGAGCAATGGCACAGAACATCTGGGATCTGCTTTGGAACGGCAGCCAAACAGACCCTTCCCTGGGCCCCCATCTGGTGAGGGTCCGCCCCTTAGGATCCTGCCAGTAGGGGGTCTGGGGGAGATTGGCATGAACTGCATGCTGGTTGGTGTCTATGACAGATACATCCTCATTGATGCTGGGCTTATGTTTCCTGAGTAAGCATACAGCGCACAAGATTCCAGTGTTTCAATTCTTTTGCTGACCTGTCTTGGCTCACACAACACACTTGCACACTGCAGTTTTTCTGACCTGGGCATGAACAAGATCTTGCCTGACACCACTTTCTTGGCAGAGTGGAAAGACAAGATCGAGGCTGTGATCATCACTCATGGGCATGAAGATCATATAGGAGCCCTCCCTTGGGTGAGTCATCCTTGCTGTCATTCAATCCAGAATCTTGTGCCGAAGTCATGCTACTTGCCCTGATGACGGAGACCTTGCTGCAGCTTTCTGCAGCTGCAGAGTATGTTCTTGGTAACTGTAACCTGTCTTGAGCTGCAATACATGCATCGACTGCCAAGTTTTGGGCCTGCAGCCATGATGTTTGCTAATAATTGACCGCATCAAGAAGTCCCGCATCAATACAGCATGCACAAGACACCGACTTTTCTGCAATTTGACCAGCACTCTTAGCTCAATGCGCTGTTACTTCGTGCTTGCAGGTCATCCCAGCACTGGACCCCAACACTCCCATCTATGCTGGTGCCTTCACCATGCAGCTGGTGCGCCGACGCCTGCAGGAGTTCAACCTGTTCAATGAGCAGCGCTTCCACACCTTCAAGATGCGCGATCAATTCCAGGCAGGACCCTTTGAGTAAGCCTGGGTCCTGCTACAGCATCGCACACACATACACACATTCTGCATGAATGAACTTTTTGCATGAATGAAGATTGTGACTTATAGTAGTAGCTCGTACCATCAAGCTTGAGGGGAGCATCGGTCAGATGGGTTGTCTTACAAGCTGGATCGAAACTTTGGTAAGATGTCGCTTGTTGAGGTCAAGCAAGTATAGAGTTTCAACCCAGTTCTGCGTCTTTCCTGCATGTGGTACTGCTGTCTATTTCTTGCTGCTGTGGCACACACAGATGCTTGCATGACACAGCTTTAGAAGTCCTTGATGTACGCGTCGCTCTGATGGTTCGTACAGATAGAGACTGTCATGTTTCGCTGTATGCATTCTGCTGACTGCACATATTTGAATGATCACAGAATCACTTCAATGCTGGACTCAAGCTCAAGCCACAAAGCAATCATAGCATTGAGGTCACATGATCATTGGTTCTGATAGCATAGCTACAGCTAGAACAGCTTCGCATGAATTTTATCATTCAAATCTGACATTCTCTGAATTCTCACAGTTATTGTCTGTTGACTCCCCTCATGAGTCCTGAAGACAAGAACTGTAATGTATGTATGTGTATGTATAGCTGGTAACATACCGGGTGTCTTGCTTGCCTCAGGTGCTCTCCATTGAGGGTGACACACTCTATCCCGGACTGCTGCGGTCTCATTCTGCGCAGCGAGCACGGCAACATTGTGCATACTGGTGACTGGAAGATAGAGGAGGACCCTGTAGATGGGCAGATGTTTGACAGGACTGTCTTTGAGCAAATAGGTGAGTTGATTACTCCTTTGTTGAAAACACGTAGATGGGCAGATGTTTGACAGGACTGTCTTTGAGCAAATAGGTGATTGATTACTCCTTTGTTGAAAACACGTAGATGGGCAGATGTTTGACAGGACTGTCTTTGAGCAAATAGGTGAGTCAGCCATTCCTTTGTTGAAAACGCATAGTCGGGCAGAAGTTTGACAGGACTGTTTTTGAGCAAATAGGTGAGTCGGCCATTCTTTTTTTGAAAACGCGTAGATGGGCAGAAGTTTGACAGGAATGTCTTTGAGCAACTGGGTGAGTCAGAAATCCTTCGTTAAATATAAGTCTTCCCCTAGGGTTGGGGACACACAGTCAGGCCACAGAACTCCCTGCTGACCTGTATGCTACTGACCAGCTTGCCTTTTGTCTTCAGCAAATGAGTGCTGACTTGTGAATCTGTGACACAGCTTGCTGCTGTTGTTGCGCTTCACAAGACCAAAGCACAGGGTGTTTTGCTATAGCATGAGAATCAGAGGTTGCAATGATGATCTAGTTCAGACAGCCAAGGATGCCTTTGTTGGGGTAGCAGAGCACTTGTCCAGATGGTCAGTTTTGCAGACGGTCAGTTTTGCATTTCACATACCATTCAACATAAGCAGTGATGCAGTTTGTTCACAATAGCAATGTCCAAGGCAGAAGTTAGACCCCTAATCAAAGCACAAACCAGCAAGCTGCTTGCTGTTCGGGAGCAACTACTGCAAAAGGCATCATGCTATGGCACAGGCGAGTGTTGACCAAACACAAATTAGCTGGCGTACAGCTCGTTTGTTGCACATGCTTACCAGCAGTCATTCCTTTCATTTTGTCAATGCGCTCACAATATTGTGTGGCAAGGGTATCATGCCATCCTCTGTGGCACACACTGTACTGTAGAACACGGCCTGGTCATACATGCAGGGCAGGATGGTTCCAGTATGTGCATGGGCAACTTTTGTTCCTGAGACTGTTGTTGTCTCTTTGGGGCCACAATATGTATTGCTTTGTACTGTATATGACAGCCTGGTTTCAATCACCCTTCACCTGCAATCACCCTAACCAGCCTAAACATACAACCACCCAAACCATGCAAACACCCTGAAGACCCTAACCATGCAACCACCCTGTCCAGGCAATCACCCTAACCACCCCTCACATGCAGGGCAGGAGGGAGCAACCTTGTTCATGAGTGACTCTACCAATGTGCTGTCCCCCGGCAGAACCACTAGCGAGGCGTCTGTGGAGCAGCGGCTGATGCAGCGTGTGCTGGCACATCAAGGCAAGGGCCGGGTCATAGCCACACAGTTTGCCTCCAATATTCACAGGCAGGTCCACTGACTTTGCTTCTCTGCCTTTGGTCTGCGAGGTCGTAGTCAAGATGTGAGGGCAATAACAGTCAAAATGCTTGTGAAGTCAACAGGCATCAGGCTGAGAGATACAGGAATTGGCGCAGTGTGGTCTAGGCCGCATCAGGACATATTGATGCCTGTACACTGATTGCCAAAACACAAGCTCATACAGGGAGCTGCTCAGGACTTTATGTACCTGACCCTAGAGGAAGACATTTTTTTTGTTTTTGCGCATAGATGATGAGACCTGTGGATGCACGGATGGAGGGAGGGATGAATGGACAAAGGGGTGGTTGGGTAACTGCGCGCAAGGATGGTCGCATGCATGAATGGAAGGACAGATGATTAATTGGTTAAGCGCAATCCTGCAGGCTGGCAGCAGTGAAGAAGGCAGCGGATGCAGCCAATAGGAAGATGTGTTTTGTGGGCATGAGCCTGAACACATACCTAGAGGCCGCCGCTAATGAGGGCATGGCCCCCTTTGACCCCAAGGAGCTCATCCCTGTAACTGATCTAGATTCCTATGACCCTAATGAAGTCCTGGTCGTCACCACAGGCTCACAGGTTTGGCATCTTCCCTCTGCTATGTCCTGATTCCTGATACTGCAATCATGATTGGCCTGTTGTACATGGCATACCTCAATGGTTGCCCGCATAAATGATTTCTGATCAAAAGCATTGATGCAGTGTGATGTTGGAAGCTAGAATCTTGTGACACTGATGCGGTTCTGAAATGTTTGGAATGACAAGCATGCAACTGTTGGGTTTTCCAGCTCTATTGCACTCTACTGCACTCTATTTCGTGACGCTCCTTGTAGAACAGATCAGCAAGAACAACTCAGGGTGTTTATCCATGTCAAATCCCATGGCCACCTTGAAATGCTTGAAGCCAGAGGCCTCAACAATGCACTCATTTGCAGGACTGCAGCGGCTTATCGACCCATTGCCATGAACGTAGCATTAAGAGGTGTCTCAGAATTACGCTGGAAACCCATTGTCTTGAGTGCAGCATCTGTAAGGTATCTCAGACTCACATCAAGTCCTGCTGACGCTGTCACTTGTGAGACTGCAGGCTGAGCCTAGGGCTGCGTTATGCTTGGCATCACGGGAAGCCTCCCACTTGCTGAAGCTGGCTCCCACAGACCTGTTGCTCTACTCTGCCAAGATCATCCCTGGCAACGACACCAAGGTCATGTCCATGATGAACAACGTCTCAGCTCTAGGAGTAGAGATTGCTATGGGCGCATCCGAAGGGCTGCACACTTCAGGTCACGCATACAGGTGTGTATCAGTTGTGCAAGTAAGTTCCAGCTGCATGGAGAGGTGCAAGCTCAGTGGTCAGGAGTTTGGTGACGCTGTGTAATGTGTCTATACAGTCTATAGGATTTCCGCCTTTCCCTCATCATGCAAGCTCGAAGAAAGTGCAAGCAATTCAACCAAAAGTACTGTTGATCTATCCTATGCATCCTGCAGGGATGAGCTAGAGGAGGTAATGAAGCTAGTGAAACCCCAGCATTTCCTGCCAGTCCACGGTGAGTACTCGTTTCTGACAGCTCACGCATAGCTGGCGAAAGACGTAGGCATCAAGAACACATCCGTCATCCGCAACGGTCAAATGCTCGGCGTGCATCACCGGCGGAACGCAAACGAGGTGTCCACCACTGGAGCGTCTGTGAAGGGCATGCAGCTGCTGGGCGACGTCAAGCTTCGTATGCTGTACAACGATGGCAATAAGGTTTGTTGTGACACCCTCCCTGCTATGGCAACAAGCAGTTAGGCTGTTTTGGTTTCAGAGCCGTTTTAGCATGATTTGCAAGTCTGGCAAAGCAACATGTATGACTGGCAATGCCAAGCAATGCCGCTTCCCAGCAGTGTCAAGTTGTGTACGCCACATATGTACACTGGCAACGACAAGTCGTGACTTGTCAAGCGTTATCTGATTTGTCTTGAGCTACTTGTAGTCTGAGCAAGACAGATTGGTCCCAAGTGTGCTTGAAGCTGGTGCATGCAGTGAGAACCATATACACTACTAACATCAACAAAGCAAATCCATGCTTTACAACAGTTGGGATCAATCTATGACTGTCTTGTAGGGGACTGGCTCAGATGAAGAGATGGGCATAGAAGAAAGGCAGCAGCTAGCAACAGAGGGTATTGTAGTGGCAGCAGTGGACATTGTGCGTGGCAGCATGGCATCCTCGTCAGCACAGGAAACTGTAGATGCCTTCAGCTCTTCTTCTGGTCAACCTCCTCGGGCACTCAGCAGGCCAACTGCGCTCAGAGCTCAGATCAGAGTGACGACTCGGGCCATGTGGGTTGACAATGGACGCTTGCTAGAGGTCTTGCATAAGGTGTGGTAGTCATCCTTTACAACAAGCTGACTCTTGCGTTGTGTTTGAGTATTACAAGGTAGTAACTCCGGGCTGCTGCCTCTGGAGGCTCCTGTTATGATCGCTAAAAAGCGTAAACTTTTCTTTTTCTTCCTTTTTCAAGGTACGGCAGTACACTAGGTAAACCTCTTTGTGCAGGGGACCGGTTTGCAACAGATGCTGCACGGCTTATCATGTTACAGACTCCTTATCTCAACCCAGGATGGACGCACACACTGTGTGATTTTGCACTGCATGCCATTGCAGTCTTCATGCAGCTCATTGCAGGCAATGCAGATGTTCAAACCAACTGTGAATGTGGGACCAGTGGCTTTGGAAAAGGCATCATCTGTCTGATATCAGGAACTCCACATGACATGATGGTAGACTCAGCTTGGACAACCAAAATGTTTGATGCAATGCTGCGCAGCTCACCACAATGTGCAGCAAGAGATTTGCTTACTATGCTTGCCCAGAACTCATTGCAGATGAAGGTTGTGACATACAGGAAAGTCTGTCTCAAAGCAACTCCACCGTGCAGCCATCAGCAACAATACCGTTTTTCTGTCTGTACAATTACTCTCTGGGTGTGCACATTGTGGGCATCAGATGTGGCAATGAACACTGACAACCTGCTAGCTGTTGCCACCACTCCAGCTTTGCTTCGGGCTGTTTTCCATTGTCACCAGCACTGTCTGTCTGCCGGACTGTATGGCCGTTTTTAATCACACCATTTTCCTGCCAACGGTGTCAGATGTGGCAGTCAGAGGACTTCCACAAAATGCAGGCCTTGTGGCTGCACCAGCACTGTATCTATCTGTCTGACTGTATGGGCGTCA
>JAABUP010002923.1_pt1 | contig 31418 bp, 31 predicted proteins | sample 5559201 | NCBI WGS metagenome assembly JAABUP01 (sample SAMN10711887, study PRJNA513373) | rock metagenome | isolation source: Antarctica rocks | place: Antarctica
AAACACAAGGTTTTCTTGCTTTTCACGGAGAAAGCGCGCAAGACTGCGAACATGACTGGTCCACGAGCTCGGATCCTTATCAGAGGCTTTCAGTACCAACCACTCTTCGCGAATCCAATATGTGGATCCATCATTTATGCAGGGCATCTCACCTCTGTAGAAACCACGCTGGGAGATCGAGATCGATTACGCCCTTATCTCCAGAGACAATGTTCAGGGTCTGCCACATATTCCCAGATGTTCCACGGAAAGCGTATTGATCGTCTTTTCCCAAACCCGTTGATTTGATATCAAGGAAAGCTCATGGAAAAACTCTCCGCATCCATAAATGAGGTTTCGCGCTTGATCAAGACGCCTTGGGTACTATATAATTCCCCACCTACTCCTTCAGCTGCTCCATCATCTGGTGGCAACGAGAAACCGCAAAATAATAAAAGATACCCAACGATGCCTGCCTCAATCAAGAAATACAAGGCCGCGGCTGTCCAAGCCGAGCCAGGCTGGTTTGACCTCGACCTCTCGGTCGAAAAGACGATCCATTGGATCAACGAAGCCGGGAAAGCTGGGTGCAAGCTCGTTGCTTTCCCAGAAGTTTGTATGTCAACGTGCCACAGAGCATTCTCCTAAAGACCCTTCGAAATGTCTGCTGAACTTGATTGAAAGGGATTCCTGGCTACCCCTATTGGATGTGGAAGATCAATTACAAAGAAGCTCTCCCCTTCCTCAAAACTTACCGCGAGAACTCTCTTCCGTCCGATTCCGAGCAGATGCGCAAGATCCGTGCCGCGGCTCGTGATAACGGGATTTATGTCTCCCTGGGCTACAGCGAGATCGACATGGCAACTTTGCACCTCGCGCAGGTGCTGATTTCGCCCACTGGGGATATCCTCAATCATCGTCGTAAGATCAGACCGACTCATGTAGAGCGCTTGATCTTCGGTGATGGATCGGGCGATACGATGGAAAGCGTGGTCGATACGGATATTGGACGTGTTGGCCAGCTCAATTGCTGGGAGAACATGAACCCTTTCTTGAAGGCATATGCTGCTTCGCTAGGCGAACAGGTAAGCTTCGTGAACCCTCAACGAGCGCTTGTTGGTGCTGAAAAGAACTAGGTTCATATCGCTGCCTGGCCTATCTACCCCGACAAGACCACTCTCAAATACCCAGACCCGTACACCAACGTGAGCGATCCTAATTCGGATATCGTGAGCCCGGCATATGCCATCGAGACGGGGACATTCGTGCTTGCGCCCTTCCAACGACTTTCTGCCGAAGGCGTTAGGAAGAACACGCCGTCTCACATCGAGGAGCCAGAGAGTCCTGACTGCTACAACGGACACACCAGGATCTTCGGCCCCGATGGTACCTTACTCGCGAAGCCGAGTAAGGATTTCGAAGGCCTGGTCTTGGTCGATGTAAGTATTCTCCTCGGACAACCGTATTGTTAATGTGTTGCTGACCGCATGCCAGATCGACCTGGATGAAGCGCACCTTCCCAAGGCACTGGCTGACTTTGGCGGCCACTACATGCGCCCAGACTTGATCCGCCTGCTTGTTGACACCCGCCGCAAGGAGCTGATCACACATGCCGATCAGCAGGGTAGTCTCGGTGTCTACAACACCAGGGATCGAGTTGGCCTATCGCAGCCGCTGGATGCACCGACGCCGATGCCTGGTTCTGTTAAAAAAGCTGCTGTGCCGGTCCAGGAAATGAAGCAGCAGAAATACTATGCAGAAGCCAACGGATTCAACTAAAGATCGGAAAGTCACCGGCAGGGGATGAGGATTAGGAGATTGGCAAACAATGCGTCTAACCTGTGCATGGTATTGAATGATCGAACACCGTGTACACAAGCTCTGAATAGGTACCCGAAAACACAATGTTATTGTTGTATTCAATTGTCCTTGCCTGATGCGGACAGCCGCAGGACAGAGAGTCCACCGCATTCACCGCATTTGGACAGACGAACAAAGGACATAAAGTAGAATAATCATAGCACACTAGACACCAAGAACCAGCATCGATACAAACCCATCCCAAACGCAGTACCCCCAATTTGAAGCCTGCCACAATGTGCTACCACAAAAAAGCCATCTTCACAACCTGCGGCCACTCATCCTGGGGCCCCCTCGTCGGCTCCCCATGCTCTGACACAAACTCCTCCCAATCTCCTTCACGGTGGCAAACCTGCAAGAAGCGCAGTCACCCCTTCCGAACCCTCCGCATCGACACGCTCTGTCCTCACTGCAACGCTGAAAGAGAACGCCTGCTCGCGGCTCTAGAGACAGAGCAGGTGGAACGTAAATCGGCCGGCGCGTGGCCGTGGAAAGAGCTGGTGCCGAGATTGCCGACTGTCAATCTTATGCGGCATGAGATGAAGGAGCGGCATTTTATTAGGAGGGCCAGGATTGGGGATGGGGGTTGAGTGAGAGCGAGCGTGGGTTGAGGGAGCGAGATGGACTAGCGTCATCTCTTGCCGAGAGCTCACCTCCGACGCTACCTACCTACAAACATCCTATCATCATCTACAACCGCCCTGCAATTGCACCACCACCACCACCACCCCTCAATCCTCACTCTCCCTCTCCTTCTCTCCGGCAATAACAAATCAGCCCTACCCCCCACGCCAAAATGCCAACGCCCGAATCCGCCCTCTTCCTCTCCAAAAAGCCCACGGTTCCCCCAACATTCGACGGCGTCGACTACGACGACACGCCGCGCCTGAAACAAGCCCAAGACGCCATCATCCGCGAGCAATGGGTCCGCAGCATGATGGCACGGCTGGTGAGGGAGGAGTTGGGCAAGTGTTATTACAGGGAGGGGGTGAATCATCTGGAGAAGTGTGGGGCTTTGAGAGGTAGGTTTCCGGGAGAGGGTCTGGGAGGGTGGTGAGGGGATTGTGGGGGTTTTGGTGGGTTTGATAGGGTCGTGGTGGTGGTGGCTGACTCTGTTGGTGTGCGATTAGAGCGGTATTTTGAGCTGTTGAAGGAGGCGAAGGTTAGGGGGTATTTGTTTGAGCAGCAGAATTATGTGCCGAAGGAGTCATGAGAGAACCAGGATACGAGTAAGGGGTGAGGGAAGGCTGATCAATGGGCCTTGAGGACATGTCGGCAGTAGCTTTATAGGCGGTTACCACTACCGCAATGGCAGGGTGAAAGCTGGAGCCCAAGGCAAAGTCTCACAATGGACACGTCACAGGGACAGGCGTTACCGTGTACAGAGAAGCGCTTGCCTTGAGATCAGCATCATTTGAAGCGCACTATCAGTCAAGTTGTTACGCTTGCGCAATTCGTGCGTAATAACGTCCGCCCTTGAAGAATAGAAGACTTGAGATGATCCCAGGAATAGTATCTGCCATGGAGACCATAGCGAAGAACATGTGCCCTGTACCAATGATCTAGTCTAGCGCAAGTGGGGAATAGGAGACGCGCAGATGTAAATTTCATCCTTACGGCAGTGTTTTCCAGAAAGATCGATCAAAGCCCCGTCTTGCCCAGCTTCTCCGCCAACTCATCAACGTTCTTGTCCTCCTCCAGCGGCACGTTCTCATCTTCTGCCTTCCCTACGTCCTGCAGCAATTTCTCTGCCATTTCCTCTTTCTCATCTTTGTCCACGTTTGCCTCATCCGCTTCATCCTCGTTCTCGTCTTCCTCATCTTCCTCATCTTCCTCATCACTGTCTTCTTCAAGGTCACTCAGAGAATCAAGGCCCCACCCGTCTTCTGCCTCGTCGTCTTCAGAGCCAGCCTTCTTTTTCCGCACATCCAGCAGCTCTCGCAAAACTCCGACACTCGGATCTTCCTCGTCGAACTTGTTGCCGTTGAGCTCAATGCGCTTCAATGCAGGTAATGCATCCTTGACTGCATTCTTGAAAGCCGTCAAACATTTTGCGTCGATATCATTGTACTGCAGCCGTAGAACCTCCAATGCCTTGTTCGTGCCTTTTCCCAGTGCCTCTGCGACCACCACCCCACCTCTTGCACCTAATATGCAATCTCCCAGACCTAGCTCCCGCAGTTCTGGCCAACCGGCAACAACGTCTGAAAGCGTCTTGGAACCCAATATCGTAAAGGTGTTGTCTTGTAGATCCAAGACCCTCAGATCCTTCGCATGCCTAAAGCCTTCCCGTAGCAGGTGTGAAATGCCTTCTTGCCTTATTCCGTTTGACGCCATCTTCACTGTCTTCACCCCCCTATGCGCCGCGTAAACTTTGGCCCACTCGCTCATACTGCCATTCTCTAATCTATTCCTTCCACATATTAATGTCTCCAGATCTGGCACATTCTCTCCTTTTCTCCTTGCTTCCTCTTTCTTTCCCGCCAATTCCGACAGTGCACCCCCGACGAGAACACCTGCGCGAGGTCCGAGACCGTTATTGTTGAGGATAAGATGTTTGAGAGGTACGTGAGAGGAAAGGAAGGCGACAAGTGGAGCTTGTGTATTGAGTCCGAAAGCATTGTCGGAGAGATCGATGGTGTGAAGGGAAGGGAGGGCGAGAAGAGCAGTTAGGAGAGAGGATAGGGATGGCGGAATCTCGGAGAGAAGGCGTGATGTAAATATGTCATCTAAGTTCGCGATCTGGTACACCATCAGCGTCTGGAATGGCGCAACCAACGCCTGGACAATGCCCGAGGAAGATCTTGAGCAATCGAGGGGCTTGGGGAGAATTGTACCTGAAGGGACTTCTTGGTCTTTAGAACTTTGGCTAAAGCTTCACAAGCCTCAACCCCTAGCGTGTTGCCGCCTAATCGAATTTCTTCAACGGCATTGTTGTCGCGAAGAGCTTTGATATGGGGTTCTGCATCGGCGGCGGTGTTAAGCTTGAGACCTTTGCCCTCGAGCGAGAAAACCTCCGCAGAAGTCATATCGTGGTATAATGTCTCGACGAGTTGATTCAAGCCAGTGCCGGAACAAACATTGTCGCTCCGGCTAAACCCTGCGGCACCTTACGAAATCTGGGCTAGTCATCTTTAGTTCACAAACCTCACGATCTTCGAACTTGACGACTGAACAACGAAGTAATAGAATTTCCTCACTAGCACAATGTCATCACAAGCCATCTCGACTGTCCCAAGCAGTACGTCTCTTCTATCACTATCTTCACGCGGAATCCGACTGACTCTCGTCTATACAGCTCCCGCCACAGCCGGCAATCTTGGCTCTGAGCTCAAACCAACGGGCAACGCTTCTGCACAGGTCAAGGTACGCAACTAGGAATCCAATAGTCTTTCCCGAGTTTGGAATCTCATGTTGAATCTATCCAAGCCTTGCTGCGTGTGCAAAGACGAGAAAGCCGCTCGCGACGAGTGCATGCTGTTCTCGACCAGCGACAACGCTCAGCAGGAGTGCCAGAGTATGGTGGACAAGTACAGGAGTTGCATGGCGGGCTTTGGGTTCAAGATAGCCTAGGTTCAATTTGGTTTGGGGGAAATTTGGGGCCCAAGCGGAGAGAACACATGCATTGCTACGGCGCACGGCTTGCACTAGACTGTACGTTTTTCAGCTGTACATGCTAGAAATGGATATCGGCCGTTGTATTTTACAATGTTATATGCAAACCAGATTCCCCTCCAACAGCAGCTATGCAAATACTCTGTCCAGTAGTGGGTGTATTATCTCGAGCAAGGATATATGTGGCGAATAAAGAAAACATGGCTTACTGCATCTTCTTTCCCTTCTCCGATGCTGGAACACTAACAGTATAGCCTTTCATCACTCCAGCCTTTTGTATCAGTCTGCATGTGCACCATAGGTAGCAAAGGCCAAAACCGGCGGCTCCGATGACGATGTTGATGACTACCCAAAGATCCGGCTTGCCCTTTGGTGTTTCCACAAACGCCTCGAGGACATGCCATGAGATCATAGCAGCGTAGAAGCCCATGTGAACGACCTTCGTTGGCGTCCCGGGACCAACGCCATTGGTTCGTCGACCAACGTAGAGTGATAATGATGTTGGTGGTAAGCCGAGTATGTAAGCCCATAACAGCGTCAGCACTGCATATGGAACCCTTAACTCATCGCGCTTCAATAACGGAAACACCGTCCACGAGCCTAGCATGTTCGCCCATCCTACCCATGCTCTAATTTCCGAACCTAAGCCGTCCTTGCCGCTTAGTAGAAGTGTCATGGGCAGTAGCGGCAGCAGCACGCTCTTCTCGTGCACCTGAAAGGAACAGAGGAAGAAACCCCAGGCTGTACTCGCTAACGCCAGTGGCAGCAGGTCTTTCCGTGGGAAAAGGGAGATAGTCATACAGGCAGGCAAAATCGATATGAGCGTGGCGGACAAAGACAGACGTTGGAGCATAGCGGTCGGATATTGATGGAGTTTATGCACAGTGTGGAAAGCGCACCAAATGTTGGCGACTTTGTCTTCAAAGAGGCCACGAGCAAAAGGGAAGATACGGTAAACGATTTGGGTGAGCTGTAGGAGTATTCGATAGTACCAAGTCGATCGATCGATCGTAAAAGGTATGGACGAGAGAAGTGGGTTGACAGTCGTACCTTTCGCCTCAAGAGTCGGGGATATACCGTAGTGAGCATCGTAAAGGGCACCAAGGATGAATGGCGCGCATATTATGACAAACGAGAGGATTGTGACAAGCGCAATGCCGAAGAATCGGCGTACGTGGATTTGAGGAAGAATGCAGATACCAAGAAGGTATGCAAAGATCGCCGGTGCATAGTACAACGCCATTTGTTTGAAACCCAGTGCGGCAACAAAGAAGACACTAGCCCACAGTGTTCTCCCAGCAAGTATACTTGACATACTGGCAAGCACAAGACCAAGCATTACAGTGTTGTACTGGAAGTGCGTGTGATCGATAAGTATGGTTGCCGGCTGCATCAGGACTGCTGTGAGAGCTATCGAAGACTCCCAGATGCTGACGTCCTCCAAATGGGAGCAATGTCGGACGTACACGACAGCTGCGGGGATATATGTGATGTATTCAGAGATAACGACAGTCGCCCGCATGAACACCTTCAGCAATGGATCTTCAAAGCCTCGTGACGTCTGCAGAGCAAACCATGCAGGGTTAATGAGAGAACCACTACAATAAGTGAGCTAGTTGTGTTCAAAGCAGGGCGAGTACAATCAATAGGTCGTACATTTTACCCAGAAGCCAGCTATGGTAAGCTGTTAACGGAGGATAGTCAAGACCCCACCATTCAAGATCATGAAAATACCACTGTGACATAGGCAAATGGTTGGTAAGTTCCATCCAATGCCTTTGTGCCTCGAAGTCGCCGTACATTGGGGGTGACCGATATCCTGCCCACGACGTTAATCGAAGATACTGGCACAGGAAAACCCGAAACTGACCGGAATATCCCCATAAACCTGCAGACCACCTGAACAGGCCGACAGCCATCAATATCAATGGCAGCATTGCCCATTGTGACGTTGCCTTCCTGGCCGGCCAGAACAAAGCGACTAAAGGGAAAGCAGGCCTTTGCGCGTTGGTCTTTGCATCGACCATGACCGTTCCATGGCCGGTTGTGGAGGATACCAACACTTTTTTCTTCCGTCTCGGCTTATGGGGTGAAGGACCCAGTGTCATTGTCGTAGAGGCATGAAATTGTCACTAAGCATGGCGACGCTCGTGTTAAGGGTGCTACAGGAACAGCAGCGCTTGGGCCCACGGCAAAAGCCGAGGTTTCGTGATATCGATCAAGCTCTTTCGGGCCTAGTTCCAGATAAGCTAACGAGGTTTTCCCACCAGTTTTTTTGCCAGCCTCTCTTTTCCTTCAACACCTGCTTCGTCACTTTGAGCAAGCAAGTCTTCAAGGGAATAAGTTCATCACAACTGTGGGTTACTCATTGTGGGCTTTCATCAGTGGGCTTTAGTGGTCTTGACTGTGGGCTTTGGACTTGAGGGCTTATCTGTGGGCTGCATACCTTTCGTTCCTCCAAGAGAACTGAAATTTCTGTTCCTGTGGCCATCATTGACTACTGTGTGTTCTTGAGCATAACGCATCTTACTTTGAGCTACTTGACAGTCGTGTGTAAACACGTCGTTTCGAGGGTCTTACTGTGGGCTTTGTGGGCTTTTGACACTAGTGGGTTGACCGAGAACAATATCGAGGGCTTGCCGCACAATTTGAGAAAATTTAAGGACAGCACAACTAGAAATCAGATCTCTGTTGTGAGCCTGTCATACCAAGAGGGAAGAAACCAGTTTCCAGGCAGATCATTAAACAAAAGTCTGTTCGTCTTATCTCTCTTCCCCTCACGTCTCTAAATCTACCTAGGCTACAAGTATATCACGAAATCGGCGTCTTATAAGAATTGCACCTGCTAAGCCGATCGTGTCTCTACAGAAATATCCATCGACCAAACTCGTCGCAATGGCAAAAACCAAGGAGAGCAAGCCCGCCAAAGTTGCCAAAGCCAGCAAAGACACCAAATCAATCTCTGCCGTCAAGGACGCCGCTATCACGAAGCCTTCCCAGACGCCCAAGTCCAAGAGCAAGGAACTCGCAAAGCAAGTTGCAGTCAAGGCGGATAAGGCAGACAAGAAGTCGTCTAAGAAGAAGGCCAAAGCGCCGAGTCCAGAACCAAACAGTGGCGAAGAGAGTGACAGCGATGAGGAGATGGGCAGTGCTAGCTCCGCTAGCAGCGACAGTGAGTCAGAAATGGCAGTTGAGAAGACAGTTGCAAAAGCGAATGGGAAAACAAAAGGCGCTGTCAAAGCTTCGGCTCAAGCGAAGAAGGCGGAGTCTGCTTCTTCTGACTCATCTGACTCGTCTGAAGATGAAGCTCCTGCTCCATCCAAGCCCGCCCCAACGGTTGCAACGAAAAAGTCTAGTGCTGCTCAGGCAGACTCCTCTAATAGTGAAGGAGAGAGCGATACTAGTGATAGCGACGAAGTGGACGAGGTTCCAGTGAAGATCAAGACTCCAGTCGATGCAAAGGCCTTGAACGGTGCGCTAAAGAATGTTTCTGGCAAGAAAAAGGTAACTAATCCCCCAACACTTCGCTTAAAGACGTCCTGCAGCGTTTTGAGCTGACGAGGTCGCAAATGTAGGCTTCGGCTAAGGAGGAGTCAGACGATACTGATGCGTCGTCTACTTCCGAAGATAACGATGAAGAAGACACCAGCAATTCTGGCAGCTCTTCGGAGGATGATAGCGCAGAGGACGAGGCTCCACCAAAGAAGCGCAAGGCTGAGGTCGACAACACTTCGAGCGCCAAGAAGACTAAGACGACAGCTGCAGATGGAGAAGACACCGGCGCCAAGAACCTCTTTGTCGGGAACTTGTCTTGGAATGTTGATGAGGATTGGCTTACTCGTGAATTTGAAGAATTTGGGGAGCTCACGGGTGCGAGGATTATCAGCGACAAGCAAACTGGACGCTCTAAAGGGTGAGTGGATCAGACGGGATCTTAAAGTCGATCAATTTGCTAACATGATACCTCTAGCTTTGGATATGTAGAGTTCGCAAACTCTGCCGATGCCGCGAAGGCGCTCAAGGCGAAGAAGGGCGCCATGATTGACGGTCGTGAGGCCAACGTCGACTTTTCGACCCCACGTAACAAAGATGCTGGGCCTGGTGATTTCAAAGACCGTGCCCAGAGCCGAGCCGATTCTTTTGGTGACCAGACCAGCCCGGAGAGTGACACCCTTTTCGTTGGTAACATCTCTTTCGAGGCCAACGAAGACATTCTGAGCGAGGAGTTTGGAAAGCATGGATCCGTGATTGGAGTTCGGCTACCGACTGACATGGACACTGGCAATCCAAAAGGCTTCGGTTATGTTCAGTTTGCCTCCATTGATGACGCTCGTGAAGCTTTGAAAAATATGAAAGGCGCTGCTATTTGCGATCGGCCAATCCGTCTCGACTTCTCCACTCCCCGCCAGAACAATGGTGGTTCTCCTCGTGGAGGTCGTGGTGGTGGACGAGGCTTCGGTGATCGCGGTGGTCGAGGAGGAGGCCGCGGATTCGGCGATCGTGGCGGCAGAGGAGGGGGTCGCGGATTCGGCGATCGCGGTGGTCGTGGCGGATCTCGTGGAGGTCGTGGCGGGTCCACCAATCGTGGAGGCTTCGGCGACTTCCAGGGTAAGAAGAAGACGTTTTAATTGTCTCTTCTAGATCAAACCTGAACCATGCAAAGGGGTCTATGCATGGCTCGCTTTGCTTGTTGGCTTTGATGTCTGAGCGCTCGATATGATCCTTCATGTTAACGTCGTTGGCTATCAGGGACGTGATTGTGCCCTGGCATAGCCAATTGTGCTACGATATCAAAAGTTCTGCTTTTATTTCTTTGTCTACATGTACACACCATGCGCTCTTCCATTTCATACTGCTAACCCAGGGCGGCATCTCCTTGTATCTTCGACCTGGTTCTCAAGAACTGCTTGTACTCATAAAACCGCTCACTACTAAAAAACTGTCACTGTGCGCTCTTCATCGGACCCAGCCGAAACTTCGAACATGTAATATGTCTAGTGAACATGCCGATTGCCAAGGATGAGCTTCTGTCCTTATATATTTCCGCTGTCCCTCCTGCTCCGTTTCGCCCTCCCCACTTATAGTTGTCAGGTAAACTGGCCCCTATGGGTTCCAGAGACCTGTGATAACGGTCGTGGCAGGGTGCTGTACCTGGAGCGAAAGAAAGCTGTCGACTAGGAGATGCAATGCTAGAGGTAAGAGTCCTTAAGAGTATGAAGGAAAGAATCCACTTTACCGAACCGTGTGGGTAGACCCTTCAGATAGGATTTCTTCCACTTTGACCACTGTGGCATTGCTCCCAACCTAGAGTATCAAGGTGCAATGTCAAGATAGAAGACGTTCGTTTACGAAGTAGATGCAGGTTACAAAATCATTTTTGACTGTGTGATGGCTCATCTTGCCTGCGAAAGTGAAATCGGCTTGGCGTCCCTCTCGACACCAATCGAAGTGCAAAATTGATAGAGCGCGGATGTTGGTCCCACCGCTCTTTAGAAAGTCTCTAAACCACTGTACATGGACATGTGCCTCCGTAGTGCCCGACAACGATTGCAAACATGACGTTTTATCACCAAATTTCTAAGTAAAATTAAGCTCTGTCACGGCAAATGATGGCTGCCGCATTACATCCAGCTCACGAGCGGTAGGGAAGAGTTGATCCATGCAATTTGCGGAGCGGCGTTCGTAAGAAAGGGCGGAGTCAAGGCGCACCATTCTGGGAGTAGTAAGTCAGGAACAGCCATGCGGGATGTTGTATGCATCAGGCTTGGTGCCGGGAGTCGATCAATTGAGACATTTGAAAATTGGATATTAAGGGGAAAGTGTATTAGGGGACTCTTATATCACTTAGTCTTTAAGGACAGGACGGTATATCTCTCTAAGGATAGTGCTAATAAGAGGAGTATAGGGATAGAGGACGCACATCCGCGTTGCAAGAAAGACTACAAGCCCGAAAAGGATGAGCCTAAAGACGTAGGAGGGAAAGAAGATAAAGATGAGCAGCTGAAGACAAGGACGAGCCGGCCGAGGATACTAAGATTCCTACTACAAGGGCATACTGAAAGGGCATAGAACTGAAGTCAGAATCTGTACCAGATGGCCACACACACACAGCTTCCGATCATTATTTCCAAATAACGCTCCACGTCTTCTGTCCTCTTCTGAATGGTACAATCTCAATATCTTCGCCCTCCTTCTTTACAACCTCAACAATCTTCTCATCACCTTTCTTTAACACAGTCCTCTCTTTTCTCTTATCCGGCGCCCGGTAGAAAGACCTCCCAAACCCACCTAGAAAGTTTTCCAATATCTCCGCCGCAATATCGTCCTCCTCCTTTAGTATGCACCCCTTATAAGCCAACTCGAAAGCATCTAATACTAACTGCGTCGCATACGGCTGGGTAAAGACACCAGCCGCAGGCTGCTGCTTGACGTGTTTCGCCTGGGTGGTGTGGGGTGCAGAGTCACTACCGAAGAAGAATTTCGGATTGCCCGACGCTGCTGCCTTAAGGAGCGCGTTTCGATCGCTGCGAAGTTTCGCGACCGGCTTGCAGAAGTGGTAGGCATTGCCCAGTACGTCGTCTACCGTTGGATATAGATGATGTGCTGTTATTGTGTCGCCGCGACTGTTGGACCACATTGCTTTACCGCTTTGATAGCTTTGGCTGTAGTGTTCTGTTCGAGGATGATGCGCAGCTTAGGGAAGTCTTCGTAGAGTTTGAGGAGCGTGGGAAGGAACCGCTCATCGGCGTTGAGGACAGTGATATCTGACCACTCCTTGGTGCTACGCACCTCCCCCATGGAGGTTTAGTATGAGGTCCTGCCGTTCCATCTCAGCAAAGACGGGATAGAAGGAGGCGTAGTCGACGACGCCGGAGGAAGAAAAATTTTTTTTGACGCCTACAGGATAGGACTTAACGCCCGTTATACCTGCTTTCTTTGCTTCCTTAACAGTATCTGGTGTAATACTTGGGTATAGGTATAGTGATATAAGGAAGAGGATGTCTGGTTTGAGTGCTTGTAGGTGGCTTTGGTACTCGAGGGCATCTTGAACAGTTATAATAGGTGGAACAAGGTTAGGCTAGATAACAGGTCAGATAGGCTCCGTATAGACAGTTTAATTCGTACAAAAAGTTACCATATATACAAAACCGTCTTCATTATGGGTCCATCTCGCAGGTGAACGTGCAGGAGGAGGTCAGCAGAGGCCGGAAGCTCAAGATTGTAGACCTTTTTAAGAGGCATATCATGTTATAGCAAAGATGTATATAGATATAATAGATACAGAATTATCTGAAAGAAAGTGGTATTGGTGTTACGGAGGATTTGAGGGAGCAGCGATAGGGGAGGGAAAGGTGTCCGGAGCAGAAAGTCTAGTCTACACTCAGTTCCGTATGTAATTCAATGTTAACATCTTGTTATATCTAACACATTATGCTGTAGAACTAGGATCTGAGACAGATATGTATTCCAATGCAGCATATAATTAACATCAGTTTTCTATTGACACAATTCACAATAGAAAATGATGTTTTAATTTGACTCATTGTTAATGCATGTCAGTGGCTGATGCATCATGACTACAGTAAGCACTGTCAATTGGCTTCAGTAGAAGTTCAATGCAACGCAGTACCCTTCAGATACTTATTAACATGTGGAATTGAACGGCCCACATTCAAAATTTGGAGATTATGTTACACTCAACACATGCTGTATATAACAGCATAATATCACGCTGTTGTGTGTAACTCATGTTGTTGCATAACTAGGTAGATAAACGGTCGGCCTCTAGGTGTAGTGGCACGGCCTCCACTAGCGTCATCACCACATTCCTGTTGCGACACCCCACGTTGACGATGATCCGCAGCGGGGGCTGACCAAGGCATCTGACCTCGTCCAAGACCTGAGCATCTCGACATTGCCACGAATGTCTAGAGATATCTTGTAACCTAGAAAGTCAACGCGACTGCCTTACTGAGATATCAGCGCCGACAAGGACGGTCCTCAGTCCCTGCGATCCTCAAACAAGGAGCGGTCTGCCAGCGTGGTCATCACCAGCGGGGCTCAACACCTTGAGCTAGCCTGGAATTTCGGAATTGAGCGTTACTGCGCGGAAGAGCTCATACTATCAAGCCGGTTTTTCGACTTCTTTGAGCGACGTCACTCCGAAGTGCTCGCCGTACACCATGCAACCATCGAATTTCGAACTCCTTGGTCAGGCAACGGAAAGTCATGGGGGCCGTAGACCACAAGTGATACCAGGTGCTGTGGGTGTGATACGCTCTGCAGTTGATGGCAGGAGACCGAGGTCAGATGGTGAGTTGGCGTTCCTCCAGCGTTCCAACCTGGCGATCTTCTTTTTCTCTTACCCTCATCGAGCATCAATACTGGCATCATAGGCGTCCAGACCCTGCTAGTGGCTGTGCAAACATGTACTCATTTAGTTACTACACAGATTCCTGGATTGAAGTATCGTCTCAACCATCCTCATCCTCCCTTTCCTCAGCAGCGACAGACGAGATTGTCACGACTGGCCTCCGCCTACAACACGACTCCAACGCACGCCGAAGACGTCGCCAACGTCCCAAAGCGACAACATCCCTTAACCTTCCAGCTCGGCCAACGAGTGCAGCCAGTAGCAGCCAGGAAGAGTATGAGGAGAGCGAGAGCGAGTCTGATCGTGTTATGAGTAGCTCGAATGAACTCCCACAACCGAATCCTGCGCATCAGAGCGGAGGTCTACCAGCAGCACCAACACAACCATACTCATCAGCCTCGGAAGATGCATCATCGGACGATGATGACGAGGATGGAAACTCAACAGCACTTGGAGTCGCTAACAACGAGCCGGTCTTCATGCCACAGCCAAATGCCTTCTCCCATCCACCATCATCTACCAGACAACCACCACAAGTGACAATCCCAGGCTCATACTTCCCTGCGCCACGAACGACAGCGCCAAGGTCCGCTCCACAAAGGCACTCGTACCCTAGTCAACGATCACGGCACCATACGCCATACAACGTGATCTCGCCGTCATATCAAGCTGACCATGATGCAGCATTGAGGGCCAGTCTCTCCACATTACTCTCCTGTGCTGCTGCCGCCAGGGGTCTTCCGAAGCGAGAGACGGCGACAAATGGAGCTGGTACATCAAACAGACCCGAACCAAGTACACTGCGTATGGTTCCCGAGTCCATCGTCATGGGCGAAGAAAACACCCAGGGTACCCGTGTCACTGCTCGCCGGCTTTCTGGATCTTCTTCAAACAGAAGCCTCCCAGCTACATCCACCCAAGATAAAGGCAAGCGAAAAGCCTCAACCTCGAAAGACCGCCGTGTTATGAAGAAACCGCGCAGGTCAGGTACTTTGGATGAGATGGTGAGCCCGACCATGATGACATGGGTGGTCAGCGCGGGTGTGGTGGTGCTTTTCAGTGCGATTAGCTTTTCAGCTGGGTATGCCATGGGAAAAGAGGTGGGGAGGGCTGAGGTAAGCCTTGGTAGTCCAGGGAACGGAGGAGCTTGTGGAAAGGAGGTTGGTAGGGGCTTGCGACGATTGAGGTGGGGAAGTGGTTCGGCTTCTGTCAGGGTTTGAAGATGATCCGGGCTGAGTTGCCTGTTGCGGCCGATGCATGTTGCCGACGATGATGTTGTGATTTGGCGGTGCTATATGCTTGGTCATAATGATGCGATGGGTACGTGATAGTAACATGTCGGGATTTGTCGTCACCGGAATAACGTGGTCTCTGCTCTCCTGGCGTTCGATTGCGTTTACATATGCCCTAGGTGGTGTTGCGAAGTGTCATCTCACCTTATGGAAGGGCTAGAATCATCCATACATATTAGTCACTCTTCAAATGGATTTCTTCTCTCGAGTTTACCACGTGTAGCTTCGGGTGCTGTTCACCGTGATGCCGGGGGAGGCTGCATGAAACAGGCTTACTAAGCGACTCGGAAGCTTTCGAACGTTTGCACCAGAGAAACATTGAACCTATCAATTATCACCAACAATGATCTGCCAACGCTGTCTGTATCGAGCAGCTGCCCACACAAGCTTCGCAAAGTCGCCAATACCTGCGACTCACTTTCCACAGTTCAACGGCCGTGCAGCGCAACATACAACCCAGCGCTTCTGTCGAACTTTCACCTCCAAACCCCCGGCCTCACAACAAGCCGTATCCCCAGCTGCCTCGACACAAGCAAAAGGGCGTCAACCCGGCGGTCCACCTTCCGCGACATCCACATCTGCCGCTCAACCCTTCTCTACACCCTTCACGCCCTCCGCACCTCCGCTGGCCGCAAACGCCTCAAAACCTTCACCCATCCCAGCGTCGTCCGTACCCGCGGGAACACCACTGAGGGGATTGAATTATCTGAAGAACCACAGTGAGCCGCTAGCTTTAGAGGATAGCGAATACCCGGCTTGGTTGTGGAAATGTCTCGATGGAGTGGGTGAAAAGGGCAAAACGGACGGAGGAGATGGGGAGGGCGAGGGGGATTTGTTCTGTACGTGCATTTCCTCCCGTTGTCGCCGCCTACCCTTCACACACGTGTATGGGTTTGAAACTACGGCGTGCTAACAAGGCCTTGTGAGATCTACAGCGAAATCCAAGAAACAGCGCCGTATAGCGGCCAAGAAAATGAGGAAACAGGCTGTGTTACACCCCGAGTCTCTGGCGCCGAAGATACCGATACAAGAGCAGAGTATCGATTTGCCGGCTGGGGATGGGACTGTACGGGGTGCGTTGGAAGCGTTAGGGGCGAGGGAGGAGATTACGAGGGCGATGAGGGATAAGAGGAGGAGTAAGATTAAGGAAGCGAATTTCTTGAAGGGTATGAGATAGTCTGGGCAGTAGGGAGGTGGGGTCGAAGACTAGAGCTGTATAAGTGGAGAGTTGTATATCGGCAATGAGGTTTCAGTCACGCTGCAGAATTTTGTATAGTGGATAATGTCCTACATATCACATATGTTGCGAGGCTCGGCTGAGCCAGTGCCGGAACCAGATAGTACTCTGTACTGAAAGTCATATCGCGCATATAGATCTACAGCAATCAACAGGGCCACCTGATCCCCATCTCCTCCTCAAGTCAGTTTTACAATGACCGATCAGATTCTTCTCAACACTGTATTATACTCTTAATCAAACACCACGCCTTACCTCCTGGTTTCCCCTTAAGCAATAATGACTCTATGATGTGCTTGGCGTTTGTTCGACGGATTGTGGATTGCTGATGGATCCAGACTCTACAAGGGCAGGAGCCCTATAATTATCCTTCAATGGTTCATCATTCTTTCAGATCAATGATTGTATCTTCTTGCTCACTCGAGCTGTGCGAGGTGATTCCAAGCTTCATACTCTTCATACTCTTAACATTTTCATTCGGATCTGCAAGTGTGTATGAGCGTTCGCAGCTCCCGATGTCTTGATGGCAGGCATCTCGGGTTCTGCCATCGTGTATGCTTTGTGCTTAGAAGCGGTAGGTTTTGCAATGCGTGATATGTGACCATGACTTAAACTCAGCGCTGCAGTATGTCCGCTTGCCTCCATTCATGGCTTGCCCATGTGGTGGTGCCCCCCGAGGAGAATCGTGTAGCGCAAGGTCGAGTCTCTCACCTCAAGCATAAGCCCTCCTGTACTGGAAGGTCCTGTAGTAGAAGTGTAGTTCGATGAGAAAGATATTCAGCGCCCTCTCGGTGGTCTCGTGCTATGGCTCAATGCCGGGCTCTCGGACATAATGCCGCATCGCGTAGAATAAGATTTAGGAAATCAGTCGCACCGAAGGAATGATTGATGTTGCTGCGGAAAGATCGTCGAGGCTGAAACAGCTGTTGAAGTGCTAGACAGGAACGAGCGCGGAGGCAGTGAAAAACGCTCAACGTCCAATATCCCCGTAGATTTAAGGCGCAACTGGACCCAGAGGTGGCTGCGAGGATTGCCCTAGCACGAGAGTACTGGATCTACGAGTCGGACGGCTGTGGCTATTGAAAGAAACGTCAAAAGAAGAGCGGTGGAGGTGACGGCAGTGGCTGCGCTAATCGGGAGCCGCGAAACCTCCTTCACGATCTCGATCTGAACCCTAACTTAAAGCTTGTCAGTGGAATTGCTGCGAGTCAACACCGGCCGGAGGCGCAGTCTGCCCTACCTTCCGCTGGTTATCGTTAGAACTTCACACGACCAGGCACGACATCTTTCTGAAACACGCTGTTCAGGATCAGAGCTGCCCTACTACACAATCAAGTGTAATGATGCATCTGGCATAATGAGTTGCCAGAAGTAAGAAGCATCTTACTATCATGAGGAGAAGAGCGATGTCGAGAGTAATCATCACCGATTATAGTCCGTTTCATAGACATTGTGGTGGGGAGATCTGTCACCACTTTTGTACGAAATGGGATCACACGCTGCGAAAGGTCAGTTAATCGGCGCTGGAGCTTGTCTCGAAATGCTGCTCGACTGGCTACCTTGGGCGTGAGGCTTGAGACCTCCACTCAGGGCCGCATTAGTAGTAATCCGGACAACTACGTCTTAGCTTCTCTCCCTCATACGACATCTAGTGATGTCCATGGCAGACAGCGCCCCAGCCTCCAGCCTCTTGGTTAACCTCGACGGTACTGCCTAGGGCCAAAAACACGACGACGTACAACATGCAGGCATCTCCTAAGGTGGACCATTCTCAAACGACGGTCTCAAGCAAAGTATGTGTCGCCGATGTACTCTACCTCTGCCTGACAATCCGAGCAGCCTAGTCGGATTTTTGGAGATATTCTAACTCAGTCTGCCCCATCATGACTTTGCAGTACGTCGTCCACGACCATCTTGTTGAGCGATAGTTTCAGGTTTCTTTTCTGAAAGAGTAGCAATGATGTCTACAAAGAGCTTTCGTATTGCCCTCCGTTTTCATTATCCTGAAGCCAAGCACCTCTCGATTGCATCCTTCGATTGTCAAGGCAAGCTTCTCAAACTCTCAACGCTTTCAAGATCACCGATCCTTCCATCCTTCTCCTAGACATCCAAACTCCGCTGTTCTTCTGGCCTCCACCGTCACCGCTCTCCCAGCACCCAATCCAGAACCCGTCCCTGAGCCAGCCCCTCAATACCAGGGTATGGGCGCAACATGCTTCGACCATACAGACACACCATCACAGACTCTCATGCCTACTGGGGTCCAGTGGCACTAGCCGACGGACAGACTACACAAACACGGACTCATGCCCTGTCGAGTCAGCTATTCGACCGCGGTCGGCATCACCATCTCAGCCGGAGCACATCCCAATCTCAACCTGTAAGCATTGGCTTCGCGACCATTAACAAACTATCCGCTTACACCATTCCGATCTAGTGGCGAGATAGGTAACTTGAGCATCGACGCCTCAGTCGCCTGGTCCCAGACCAACACCACGGGCTACACATCCGGCGAGAACCGCGCGAAAGGCGACCCTCCGTACGTCCGTGGTGTGACCGCTCAACCCGCGCTCATCGACATCGCCGGCGTGGCGACGGGGTATCACACCGGCGACTCGTGCGCGCTGAAAGGCCAGAAGGAGAAGGAGAAGGAGAAGGAGAAGGAGGACAAGTATGCCTTCACTGCACCGATCTTGCAAGCAAACTCGGCCAATGTCACACCTCTGCCCGCGTGCATTGCCCACAACTCGCCCCAACAGAAACACCCAACCCGGTCTGCCGCTTTGCCCATGAGCCAGGGATGCAGAGCGGATGTTTTTCCGGGGGTCATATGATAGGATCCCACAACGGATATACCGTGCCTAGTTCGGGAGTGGTCCATGGGAGTTTTTCTGTACTCGAGCGATCTTGTTTCGTCTTGTTTAGCAGTTTTTAGTTTTTTTTCTCTGCATTCATACATACTAACCTCCTTTTTTTCCACACGATCATTCACTGATCGTGGATGATATGACATGTGATTATTCTGGCTCTCGGAGCATCCATTCATTCATTCATTCCGTTTGCTTTTCCCTTCTCCGTTAAAGGAGCATGCATGATCGCATCGTGATTCCGTCAAACCTGATATCAACCTTGACACCCTCCTCACACCCACACCCACCTACTCCGCGTCAGTTTACGTACAGCCCTCCTGACCGCTCGTCTCCATTCCTCACGATACCTACGCGTTCGGGCGCAAAATGATACGTATCTGTGCGAAGTAGTCTCCGTGTAGCCGACGCAGTTGGCCCGTAGGTCCATCCATCCTAGACATGATCGACAGAAAGATGGGGTTCCTCGAGGGGAAACGACTCTGGTATGGGGGATATCTCAAAGGGGGAGAAAGGAGGCGGTACACAACCGGGGTGTTGGGCTTGACATGTTTAAGCGGACGGGTGGGTACCGACGTGCTATAACGGCGACTATCAAGTCCTCTTTATACTCTATATACAACAATCTACCCCCATGTCCACTCCCGTCCACTAAAGTCATCCATCTCTCGCTCAAATCACGGCAAGCTCAAAAAGAGCGCCAACATCCTCGGGAAATTAGGCGTGCCCAACCCCGTGACCGGATCCCAGCCCCTAGTAGCCGTAAACCCCGGCGTGCCACAGCCCCGATTCCCACCGCTCGTGATGTCGTTCAACACGTACGGATGCGAGTACAGCGCGGGGTTGATGAACCCCACCGGACCCTTGCCGAGATCGAGTCTCGCCTCGTTGATAAGCGTGATGATGGCGCCAAACACGGGCGTGGACGCCGACGTGCCGTAGACGAGCGAGAACTTGCCGTCGACGGCGACGACGTAATTCGCGCCGTTGGCGGAGACGTCGGGGATGCCCCTTGTTTGCTGGGAGTTGTTGAAGCGGTCTGCGCCGTAGGGGGGTGGGTGGTCTCTGAAGAAGGTCTGGACGGCGTTGGCCTGGTAGTCTGGTAGGGGGAAGACGTTGGAGAAACCGCCGCCGCTGAAGATGACCGTCTCGCACGCTTCTTCAGGTGCGGTGACGCTCGCGCCGGGTTTGATCTGTGTGGCACCGACGGAGGTGACGTACGGGCAGCTGGCGGGGAAGGAGGGGTTGAAGATGCCTGAAGTGCCGTTGTTGTACATTTTGGTGACGGGGTCGATGCATTTGCCGCCATTACCTGCAACGCCGTAGTCGCCAGAAGAGTAGAGAACCGTGACGCCCTGAAGGCCGAGTTTCATATATTCCTGGCATTGGCGCATCTCGTAGAAGGGTGTCAAGTCTGCCTGAAAGATGTTATTACAAATGATAAGATCAATCGTTTATGAAAAGCTCGGCATACTTCGTTGTATCCATACGAAGTACTGATGACGTTGGTGGCAGCAAAGCCGCCACAATTCTCCGGCCCTGCGTAGCCACCTGGCAAAGGATCTGGGTAGATGCCGTCTTGGGTTGGGTCGTCTCCGCCCTCAAATGTGCAGTAAGAGCCGTCAATGGCATCAAGGAAATTGTTAAATGAGGCACCCTCGACCAGGTCACCAGCCTGGTAAAGAGTGACTTGCTGGGGGTAGACTAGCGTCATGGCGTACTCCAGATCAAGATCGGACTCGCCATTGTACTGGAAGCCCCGAGCAACAGTCTGTGGAAATCCGCCATCGATCGAATCAAGCTTAGGAGATTTCCCAATAAGTGGTCGGGAGAAGTTCTTGAAGAAGAGGTTGAGATCGCCCTGGAGGTAAGCTTGTGGCGAATACTCGACGACGCCGTAACTGTTCCTTGGGTTGGCGCTAATACCTGGTGGGAAGAGGTACAACGCGCGCAGGCAATTGGGAGTAATTCTAGTATTACAAGTTTTCAGCTCGTCAAAGAAATCGAAGATGTCGATAACTCCACCAGGCTTTGGCAGAGATCCAGAGATGGGCGAGCCGATCTTCACGGCGGTCTTTGTCTCGACTGGAGATCCCACTGCGGCGGTTGAGGTCGTATCAGAGCGCCTCTGGACTGGAGTATTACCTCCCCCTCGAGGAAGTCCGATCCTCTTATCGAAGTGAACAGTCGGCGTAATGAAGTCAACGTGCGGCTGAACATGTTCTGGGAGGCTGTATCCATTACAGCCAACGTGAGGTTGACCGGTCTTGTGCATGTAGACGTAATATTCGGCCTTGAGGAGGCTCTCGGCTTCATCGACGCTAGCATCAAAGTTGATCCAGCCGAGACTTTGCGACCGGGCGAGGCGCTCCGGAGCAATGCCGGCCGAGACAAGCCACTCGGTGACTGCGTCAATGGATTCTTGACTTGGTGCAAAGGTTTCGGCGACTTGTTTGGCTGACCAGTGCCGTCCGAATTTCTCAGACGTAGGATGGGAGACTTCCATGAGATACTCCTCTGCCTTATCCAGATTGGACTGAGTGAGCCCTATGCGCATGGGAATCCTATGGCTGCCGTGGAGCTTCTGATGCTTCCACCATCCTGAAGGAATGTAGTTACGCTTCTCGTGGAAGACATGAGTGGAAGTTGGAGACGCAACGGCGCCGCCTACAAGGGCGAAAAGAATGAGGAACGAGAAACGCATGATGGCAATACGGGACCTCTTGCTCGACGCTGAACGACCTTCTTGAAAAGACGACCATCATCACAATTTATATGAGCGTGTGCTTCTCAACGAGTGAACAACTCCCATCCTTCAAGGGGAAGGAGGGGATCACCTGTCCGACCCAACCCGGATGCGTTGTGCTCCGTACATACGAGGCATTATTTCCTATGGTCCTTTCCTTGCTTGTTGCTGTGTTAATTAGACCCAATATCCAGTTACCCATGCATGGCTTATCGTCCTATTCCAATGAGGTCGAGACTTCGACTTGGCTTGGTTGTACCGCGGTGTCTAGCAGCAAACAATGAACGGGGATGGTAGCTGTAAGCTCAAATGCAGCCGCTGTCGCTGAAAGGCTCATTTAAACCTGCCCGTTCAGGGTTAGCAATCCATCGAGGATATTATCCAAGTACGGCATGCTGCAGGCCGGACCATGAGGGACGTATCGCTCATGGTGTGGTAGACAGCGAATGGACTAGGGTTCCTTTGACCTTAATGGAGGTCGTAGTATCATTGGTGTGACCAGGATATCGGTATATTTCTGCTGTGATGGAGGATTTGGTGATTGCTACGGATGATTGATGGACACCTGAATGGTGCTGCAAGCACATTGTTTGGCGAGACAAATGACCATGCGATCCATGGAGGTCTTTCGAATCCTCCATGCCCCACAGTGGGACCTTCGTCCTACCAAGTATCATGTCGTCTGGTTCGAAGTACATACAATCAAGTACGGACGTACAATGTGGATCATTGAGGTAGGACCTTGCCATATGCACCAGGGGTCGTACATACGCCAAGTGCGCAGGGTGGGGATGTTGACTCAGTGCTGTATAAGTACAAGAACTACACGATCTGTACCTGCCGCATGAAGTTACGCGACGATGAAGCGCGAAAAGAAGCTCAACCATGTCTCGTCGATCTTGGAAAGACAAGCCATGGATGTGTCGGTCAATATGCCTGATCGGTAAACCCGGCCCGGTGCGCTCAGTAAACCCTGCGACGACGAATCCGCGGTAGTGGATGAAAGGCAATCTACATCCATACAATGATAAGACAAATGATTGCAGTCACGAACTGTTTGATTGCGATAATGACATGATCGTCATGATGTTGATAATGATGAGGAGATAACGATGGAGGACCGAACTGCAATCGCTAGGTTCGACTTTCATCTCGAATCGCTTCTAACCCGCCTCCGGCGTTTCTTATCCGCTTCTCTCGCTGCCACCCAAGCGTCGGTGAGTCTTGACTTACCCCACTATTCCTCACCGTAGAGCTATCGGCGCTACTCCACACCCCACTTATAGGGCTTGCTTCTGCTGCCTCAGGCCTCGGCGCGCCGTCTGGGCCACCGTATTCCATCCAACTCATTACGTGCCGTCCAGCGCCGTTTTCAGCCCGTCTGTTATGTCCTCTGTTTGACAGGCTTAGGTTCGAGCGCATAACGGACCCGTTAGATGTGCGCGAACCTGTATTACCGTTGTCGCTGTATGCAGATGATCGATTGTTGATCCTTAAACGCTCAGGATTGGGAGACAATTCTGCTGGTTGATGGGGAGCCGCGACACCAGACAGTTCTGGGGTGAACCCTGTGGGGTCTGGGGAAGAACCGGCCATCTCTAGATTAGGTCGCACAGGCGTGCTATCCAGGTACGGGACTGCATCTTCCGCAAAGGCTTGATGATCGGGCGTAACAGGCGATATTGGCAATTTCCTTTCACTAGTGTATCCGTATTCGGTACCTGCTACTGTTGACTCAGATCCTGCCATTGAATCTCGAACTTTAATTTTAGAGTGGCGGTCTGCACCGCGGTAGGAATCTGCAAATGTTTGGATTAGCATTAATAGACCGTGGAGCGCTTGAGTTGAGTGCCTTGTGCAGCTATGTAGGCTCTAGTACAACATGATTGTAACTCTCACTTACCGTCATACCCCGCAATGACATCTCCCGCCCTATTCGCGTCAATTCCCTGTTGTCTCGGATCGTCTTCATGACCATGTGCTGCCTTTTCCTCCCTCAATTCTTTCCTTTTCTTGCTCCTCCGTCGACAGCAGAACCAGAGGAGCACCGCAGCAATCAATGCACCAACGACGCCTGCTACAACTCCCGCAATGATCGGCGTACTAGAGCTCGACGATGATGATGACGATGATGTAGATACAGCGGCTGGTGTTGGTGAAGATGTCTGGCTGACTGCAGCAGGCGAAGAAATTGAGACTGATGTGACAAGGAGGGTTGTAGGTGCAAGGGCGACGCCATTGCTCGTTGGTGTTTGGACAACTTGTGATGTGACGACGATGGTGACAGGAGCTTGGCTCGACGCTGCAGCACTGGGAGATGAAGCTGCTGGCTGTTGTGAAGGGGCTTGGCTTTGAGATGACGATTGCTGCTGTTGCGTCGACGATGGTGCCGCAGACGCAGCCGCTTGTGTCGTACTTGAAGCCTGTGTTGTACTTGAGGTTTGTACCGTTGCAGTCGCCGGGCTTGGAGTGGGCGAATTCTGGTCGCCGGTGGTGACTTGGGTCTTATCCGCCTTCGACTTTGACTTTGGCGTTTGATCTGTTGCGACCTGTGATTGCGTATCACCTGCGTTGGTCAAGCTCGAATCCGGACATCCTGGCAATGCGCACGGATCTACAGAACAGCAGCCATTGAAGCCATTGGAAGCGCAGACGTAAAACTGCTGGGGCGCTTTGCAGTCGCTCCGAGGGAAGAGGATCCGCATAGTGCCATCAGCTCTGTGACGGTAATACTAGTTGACGATATTGTCATATAGGATGCCTGAGGATGAGGATGAGGATTCGTGATGAGAAAGTGGAATTGCTGCACACAAGACAGATCTGCTTCTCCATGAGTTCATGTACAAAGGTGCATCTAGCCCTGCGGTATGTCGCTTTTCGTCCACTGAACCAATCCTCTAAACCCGAAGAACGCTAGACTGACACCGGAATGGGTGACACGAACCTGAAGTACGCCACAAGAGCGTTTCGGGGCCAACCGAGACGGGTGGCATACATACAAATCACACCAAAATCACGAAGATGCATCGATTCCACAACACATAAAAACATAATGTAGCCCTGCTGGGGTTTGATTCAAATAGTATAAGCTTGATACCAATACGATTTTATGACAGTTTCTCCAAGGCGTTGTTGTAATCTAATAATTCTCACCTGAAATTCCGTTTGGGGATTTCGACATAACAATACAGCGATTGCATCAATGCTTCTCTCACATGGTATTTCATACAACCTGATAAAGATAGACTTGGTAGGCTTCTACATGCGATTTGCAACTGGAATCAATGTGTTGTGGAATTGATACAGCCTGATGCATCTTCATCGGTTTGATAGCCACCCGTCTCGGTTACCCCCGAAACGTTCCTTGACAGGACCTTAACCTTATCGTGATGTGTCAAGCTCCAATTAAATGCTGACCACCGTAAGGTAGGGCGCGACCCAGAGCCGATGACTTTCCGTGGTTTTAAAGAACTGCGCTACCCATCTTCGACGTTTGTCTGCTAATCCTCCAGGGCAATCCTGCAAGCTATGCGTCTACCTCAGGGCCGCCACTCGCACCAGGTTGGTCTGACTTTGAGAGCCACCAGTTAGTTGCTCTTGGGGATATTTCTAGACTGGATGTGATCGGATTTCAAGCAAAATGGCCGGGCTGGGTTCTAGCACTCGAGTAGCCGGAATACGAGGAAGAGGTGGACCAAATCTTGTTCCGCGCAGTGATCATTAATTTCATGCTATCGTGGAGGAGCCATGAGACATGAAGTAAGAGAATCCATGCGTCATGTCCGTCCTCTGTATTCCTACAATGCTTGTGGTGCCATTGTCCCCGGTAAGGATGGTCTCCTCGCGTCCAAAAAACTCTTCAGGCCTTGACGCCTCGAAACAATCGAACTTTGACTCCGTTGCGGGGCACGAGTGTCAAGTTCATCACCTTGGAGATCTCCCTGCCGGGATCAAGAGACTCGAGCTTCTCGAACCGCTGTAGCATTCTCACGATCACGAAGCTGACCTCTGTCAACGCGAATTGTTCTGAAACATTGCCTGCTGTTAGCTTCAGATCCCTAGAGCTTGACATGGAACGTAATCACTTACGTCCTATGCAGATTCTTGGCCCCCCATTGAATGGCAGGTATTCCCATCCATACTTCCTATCCACCCACCTCTCAGGCTTCCACTCCAGCACATCCTCACCCCAAATATCTTCTCGCCGATGTATGACGTAGTCGCTGAAATTCACCAATGTTCCTTTGCGAACCGCCATTGGACTCTTTGAGTTTGGTCCGCCTCCGACTGGAAGTACACTATCTTGTACGGCGGTGCGACCGTTCAGCGGAGCGACGGGATAGAGGCGCAGAGTTTCATTGATAACGTATTGAAGATAGCGAGAGCCCTTCAGCTTGGCGAAGGTGATCTCTTCCCCTTGCTCCTCGGTTCCGAAGATCCGAAGTACCTCAGCCCTGAGTTTCCCCCATACCTCCGGGTGTCTCGCCAGTTCCCAGAATGTGAAAGCAAGCAATGTCGCAGTGGTATCCCTTCCGGCGAGAAGGAGTTGCAGGAGTTGATCACGAAGCTCAATAGGGTCTTGCGTGCTCTCCGCGAGTGCATCGAGTAGGACATACTTCTCCTTCGGGCCGTCCTTCACTCTTGCGGCCTTCTCTGCGGCAAGTCGCTCTGGGTTCAAGGCAATCGCGACGTAGTGATCAATAAAGCGATGACACATGGCACAGGCTTCGCGGAAAGCCTTCGAATCGACCAGCCAGTAGAGAGCTTGCATGCGAATGCGCCACGTTAGCATCCCTCGAGCGGTGGCAAATCCATCGCGGAAACAAGCCTCTGCCGTGATTGACGGGGCACCTGTGGGGTTCTTGTCCCCAGATGAGGCGGTGTTGTTCAAGGCGTCGAGCTGCGAGTTCACAGATCTACCAACAAGGAACTCGGTCCCTACGTCGAGGGTAAAGCGATAAAAGAGCTGCAAGATGTCGACATCCTCCGTCCAGCCATCAACCTTGACGGGTAGCGCTTGAAATAGGTGCTGCATATGCCTCTCGGCAGCCTTCAAGTCACTAATCTGCTCTCTGCTAAACTGGGGCTTTAACAGCGCTCTGTAGTGCTCCCACATTGCTCCATCGCTCGTAAAGATGCCATGGCCGAGCAACGGACCGAACTGCCGATGCCGCCGTTTGCCAATTTCGAAGTCGTTGAACTTGGTCGCCAGTATCGCTTGGACGTTACGCGGTTCGGCGGTGTGTATGACCTGCTCCCCGAAGAACGTCGTGTGGCCATATGTCCACGTGCCTTCCAGCTTGAAACGGGCAAAGATAAGACCGTCAAGCATATCTCCTTTGAAACGGAAGACTCTGATAAGTCGGTCAATGCCCCAGGGCAGCTTGTTGACCGACTTATGAGGAGATTGACAGGCATTGTCACGAGCGAACTGTTGGAAACGACGCTCAGCCTGGTAACTTCGAAAGCATCGCTGAAGAAGATAGGCAATTGAGAGTAGAAAGATCGCCTGTAACGTTGGAGAGTACAGCATGATCGATCCGGAATCCTATGCTGTTCTAGTGAGATTGTGCCCGGGCCGCAAGGTAGATGAAGAATTAGGTTATGTACAAGACGATCATGCAACTTCGAACAGTTGAGGGACCGTGAGCTGGTTCATATGCGTAATCTGAGACAATGAACGAGATGCCCGCTTCTTGAGGACTTGGCTCATCCGCCACCTGTGCCAGCTTCAACGCAATCCGTGAAGCAACAGCACTGTGGATTGGTGTGCAACGGTCATAGTCAACTTTGTTCGGATGCCGCACGTGCGGCACATCAGCTCAATATACATTATTGAACAAATCATACACGGGGAGTCAGTGGAGAATAGAGCCCTCATGGTTTCTATGATACTTCCAGAATACTGTATATGCGCGCAAGTCGCATGTCTCCGATTCAGCCAGGCGAAGCGGGCCGTAGCGGCAAAAGTTGCGCCTTGAACATCCAGTGCTTGACCCACATCTGAAAAGCTGAATTAGCATCGTCTAAATTCATAAGGCATGGTCGACCTTGCTGTCAGATGAGTTCCGGAACACAATTTAGTTGGCAACGGTCCTCGCTTCCATGTGTGACTGTTCACTTATATACCTACCTCCACCATACATGTAAGCATAGCTCCTCTCTTAGCGTACATGCTTGTCTTGGAGTTCCGCGCTCCGCCTGGAACAATGCTATGGATTCGCCCGTGCATCTCTCAATCAAATTGAATGACGTTTATTGCAATGCAGTCATACTCGAGGTCGGCATACGGGAAGATGACGAACGAAGGTCATACCCCACACTTGAGCGACGGCAAAGCCATCCGGCTCAGAGGTGCAGGGATGAGGAGTTTCCGCCTGCAGGGCTAGTGCGGATCAACAGCTAAGGTACTTCTGGGGAGAGTAGAGGGAGTGGCGGTAAGGATCAGAGGGATGGGAGCGGGAAAGTCGCGTTGGGACTTTTCTTATTGGTGGTCCTGTTGCCATTTCCTGTTGAGACTTGTGAACACCAAGCCCTCTCGAAAGCCGCAGCAAGCCTAGGCGACTTCGGACAAGAAAGCATGTTGGAGACATGATCTTCCTACCTGTGGAATACTATGACGACTGTCATGTGACAAGATGATGCAAAATAAGGTATCGTACAGAGAGACTCGAAATGTGAAAAGAACGCCGTCCCCCCACTACGATATGATGCAAACAGTAGGTAACCTATCACACCCATACCACGGATTGAGTAGCCTGCCGTACTCACTCAAAATGGAAGTTCTGTCGGTGTTTAATGGTCATCTCAAGCATCTTTTTGCCTTTATCAAGTGATTCTCCAACCTTCGATCTCAATCCAAACCCTCACTGCGATGTTTGCGAGTGCCTAATCCTCTTTATCGTTCGGCTGCTTCAGGCTTTTGAATGTGTCGCTGATCCAGTCCTTAAACTTCTCCCATGGCGTACGATTGAGCTTAATGCTCAATTCCCGATAATTGTACATCTCTCCCCAGCAATCTCTTCCCCATTCGCACCCTGCCATGTTGACTACAAAATCTCTATCTTGTTCTTTGTAGTGTATTCTCGGATCTTGCCCATTGTCATTGCACGCGCCAGGAGGAAAACTGTTAATCTTCCGCTGCGGGATGAAAGCTGTGTGTGGCCTTATCCACGGTTGGTTGGTATACAGATATTCGAGAGCGTCTTGCTCCTTATGCTCCCATTCCATGTGCTTCTGTTCGTAACCCACGGGGTCCCACCATATGTCGAGGAGACGGTCCGTCCAAGTACTGCGACGAACGAAGAAGGATCCGAGGTTGAAACCACCGCAGTCTTGAGGAACAACAAGATTGATGGACTCGGATTTGTTGTCTCCAGTCGGAGAGAGGGATGTTGGGTCTAGGTGAGACGCGGTAAAGGGATGGGTAATGTTAAGCGGATTGTAAATGTTAATGTCGCGGTAGGTATTCGCTGAAACATGGTTGAAGATGTGAGATTGAAGTGAATAGGTAGGTTCCATTATGAAAGTGTTGAGATCAAGCCACCAGAACCTGACCCAGATTTTTAGTTGCAAGCCAAAACGTATACATGGATACGCACACTCACCACTCTGCATTGGGATACTTTCGCAGACAATTTCGAATCGTGTCCACTTTCTCCCAGCTTTCTCTCCACTCATGTGCATAGCGCTTCTTGGTGCTCATGTCAACGATCTCAAGGTCATATCCCCACTTCTGAGCATACTTTTTCTTGTTCTTCACGCTATCTCTTTCAATTGCCCATTCTCTTGGACCTTTCCACTCCATTACACCCCCTCCTTGATTTGCTGCCAGGATCACCACAAATTTGCTTCCGCCGCCAAGGAACGATGCCCTTCGGTATACTCGATGCATGGCTGCCAGACATGTTAACTCCTAGTAATCCACAGAGCATATGGTACAGCTTACGGGTGACATAGAAGAGTGCGACCGCCAAGACGAATGCAAGGACTAGCAAGAACCGTAACCTCATACGCCGCAGAAACCTTCCCGCAAAAGTCCGCAATCTCCCAAGTTTGCTTCCATTGTTCGGGTGCCATCGTCCTCTGCCAAGTTTCTCCTTTTCTGCATAATCTCTTCGTCCTCCAAGATTGAAACGCGGTAAGCTACCCGAGATGCTTCGGGCATGCCTTGCGAAGAACCCATTGTTGCGTATTGAAAATGCTGGGTACCCGTTCACCTCATCACTCTTTGCCTTTGCTGATGCCCATGTCACGGTGTTTGTCCCACCGTTTATGTGCAAGTCACCATAACCCTTCCTCGGGCTTGACCGTCCGCTGGCACTCGGTGTATTCAATCCAGGGCTCGACCATCCTCCACCTTTTCGCGGTGACGGTGACCGAGATAACGTCATCTCCTGTGGTGTACCAGGTATAGGTGGCAATGGCTGAGCAAAGCCCTGCGCCGGGAGACCCGACGTGGCCCCGAAATGATCCTTCACTGGTGACGCCTCTTGCAAATTCAACGCAGGTGGGATGTTCGCGGCCGACGACCGCCGTCGACGATGTGATGATGAGACGATTGGAGAGGGAGATAAGGGAGCCAGTTTAGTTACTAGGGCGAAGTGAATGGAAAGATGACCTTTTGAATGCCCCCGCCGCGAATACGGGCCCGTAGAATACGAAAGAATTGACCCTATGCGTATGACCCAGAGTAAAGTGGTACGCGAGGTCTCCACGTTTGGGCCGCTGTAGGCTGATGAAAGGCTGAAGTATGATACGGTTTGACGCTGTTCGACAACAGAAATGACGGGTCACCAATCGCACGTCGCAGATCAAACAGTCCTCAGCAACTGCAGATCAGCAGCCTGCGTATCTGACGGCTGAGGTATCGTGCGGTGAACGGTGTTGCGAAGCTGAACAAGACCGTGGAAGCTTTGTGGGCGCAGCTACCTCTCCCTTTCGGTGATCTGAAAGGACAGATTGGTTGCTGGTACTCAACCAGTGTACTCGACTGCAGAATTACATTAGTCAAGGCTAATATGCGAGCCAGCCAGCCTCAACAGCAATGGTAGATGTCAATGCAATAGATGTCAAAGCATAGCAGTGAGGTCACGTATCTCTGGCTGCGAACTTTCGGGGGTAGATGGAGATGGCGTCGTTAATGCTCCAAAGCTCAGCAAGAGATTCGCTGGGAGATTTGATTTAGAGTTGGTGGCAGTAAAGGAGTCGGGAAGCTAACGTCTTAGCCACCCAGTCGAGCCAGCCACCCAGTCGAGCCACCCAATTAGTCACAAACATCCTTATCAACATTGTTGTCCACCCCGTCGTCGCCACACATCCACAATGGCCTCAGATGAATCAATTAAGTCAATTCCTGATATTTCCATGCGATATAGCCTAGCCTTAGCTGATTTGAACAATGATCCATCAGTTTCTCTTCACAAGATTGCTTGAATCTATGACCTAC
>JAABUP010002924.1_pt1 | contig 31417 bp, 39 predicted proteins | sample 5559201 | NCBI WGS metagenome assembly JAABUP01 (sample SAMN10711887, study PRJNA513373) | rock metagenome | isolation source: Antarctica rocks | place: Antarctica
GCAGGGTAGAATGGGTGACAATTTGGCTGGCAGCACAAGATCAGTATGACAGGCAACAGCCTGCGTTCATGTGCACAATGACATCATGATGAATAGTGCATGCCATCAGCATAGGAATTGAGTGAGCAACAGACTTGCTTTGTTAGACAGCCTGTCATGGGCCCGATACCCACTCACAATGAGTTTGTGGTCTGTCAACAGTTGAGACAGCTGCAGCTCACGGGAACGCACAGGACTGGCAGCCTTGCAAGCAAACAAACACGCGGGGTATGTGCATATCATGCAGCATCATCTGAGAGCAGCCAACAAGCAAGCTGCAGTCTGGGCCATCCCAGCATGTGCACACCTGTCTCTCCTTTTCACGCTCTTCCCGCCTCTGCTTCCTGATCTTCTTCTTCTCCTTAGCAGTGAGCATGAGGGGCATGGGAGGGGCGGGGGCCTCAGTCACTGGGGGGTCAAGAGGCACAGGATGCTCCACATATATGGTGATCTTGTCCTCATTGATATACCTGCAGAATACCAGGGAGCAATTGAAACCAGCCAGCCTTCTGAATGGATGCAGCTTGCTGTACAGCAGTGCATGTCGTGGTAAACAGAAGCTGCACCAAGACCCAACAGAAATCAATGTTTGCACTATCAAACTTTCCTTGCCGCCAAAAGAATGCACCAGAACGCTAAGAGGCACAAGGTCGCGCAGCAGAAGAAGACAGTGTGTTTTGTAAATGACTGGTATGCATACTCGCCAGGTGGAGATTACAGGCGCTGAGGGAGATTCAGCTTGTCAATATGCGTCAGCTGCAGCTTAGAACTGCACAATGAGTCTTGCAGCAAGCAAGCAGCCATTCAGCGAGCAGACACTCAGTGAGCAGTCACTTGGTGATTAGTCACTGCCTCAACAACCAATACCAAACAATGACAATGCAATGCACTGTCTAAACCTGAGTTGCATATGCACATACCTGTCAGACAAGAAGTGTCCCGTACGTACCTAGCTCATCATGAGCTGGAAAGCGTTATTACTAGTGTTATTATCATTGCTATACCTGTCAGACTCCATAGGGGCTGCATAGCTTTCAGGGTGGACCAGAATGCGAGCATCCCACCACTCCACCTCTGGGATGGCATCTTGAGCAGGGGTGGGGGGCCCAGCCTCCTCACCCACCTTCCTAGCCCCTAAGGGTATCAGGTTGGCATCCACCGTGGCTTGCGCCGCTGCGCGCTTTTCTTCTTGTTGCCGGGCTCTCAGCTGCCTCACACCCTCATCACCAAACTCTTGCTGCAGCACAAGCAGTATATAAAGGTATATCCCTTGTGATATATGACCAGTACAGTCAGCTGCCGCACACCCTCATCACCGAACTCTTGCTGCAGCACAAGGAGTACATGAATTATATTGTAGTATAGCAGTATAGTAGTAGAGTATCATGTCCCGTAGATACATGGTCAGTATGGTCAGCTGCACACACTCCCTGTGTGGAAACCATTGGGATTAGGTCAAGTTTTGCAGGGGCCTGTGCTGCTGCTTTCCTGTCTGCTGCTGTCAAGAGCTTGGTACAGCCCATCAGCCTCATCATCAAGGTTCTTATTACAGCACTGATAACAGCAAAACAGGGTCTGAGTTGTAGAGACAGCAAGACGAGACATCAAGGACATCTTGTGGTGGTGCTTGCTTTTGTCTCTACTTTTTAGGCCTGGAAGCATGCTGAGACTTCCTCACTGGTGTGCTGCATTGTCTGTTACACATTGACAGCAGCAGTGTTGTACCGCATATGTCAGCACCTTGCAGGCAGCTGTATTTGACCATCACTGTGGTGCAACCAAAGCCCTCTTGAAGTTGCATTTGAGACACATGAGTGATACACTTTGGCTCGCAGCAATACATCGCAATTGACTGCAACAAGAAAGAAGTTTCAGCTGAAAGGCGTACTCTGATGCGAGCAATCTCAGCCTCCTTCTGGAACTGGCCTTCCCTGACAAACTCAAAGTTGGCTCTGCGTCGCCTGTCCAGCTTGCGCATGCCTCTGAAACCAATGCCCTCATCAAAGAACCTGCACGCCCACAATCAAGCTCTGTGCAAAGCTGCACCGGCTTGCAAGTTTGTTCCTCTGCCCAAGCTTTGAATCTACTGGTATCAAGTAAGCAGAGAAGGTGTAAGTGTACAGGAAACTCAAAGGCTGCATGTTGACATCTGCTGCAGGTGCATGATGCCTCGATGTCACAACACAGCAAGGTCTAGACTGACTGACGATGGCTGATGGTATCAACAACATCAGAGAAAAGCGCATGTGAATTCATGGACACCACGCAAGAAAGTCAAAGGCAATTGCTCACTTTCAGACCAGCAAGGGAGCTTATACAGATGGCAATTGCGTACAAACATGCCAACAAAAGGGAGAGTTGCCAAAGGGGGAACTGCAGCTCATAGCAGGTGCCTATGGTGTATCAACAGTGTACAGGCAAACAGCAAATAGATGTAAAGGAGCAACTCACTCTTCTGTGGTTGGCCTGTCAGGCTTGTCAGGCGGTGGAGCCTCCTGGTTCATGCGAGCCAACTCAGGCCTTTTCTGATTCACCTGCACCACACACCACAGCTCATACCCAACTTGCTGCCAGCAGTCACGTGTATGCTGTCCATGCCAAGTAATAAGTTGTTGTCTGTTGACTCCCCATTTATTGTCTGTTGACTCCCCTGATGAGTTTCAAAGACAAGAAATGTGAATTGATTGATTGATTGGTTGATTGATTGATTGATTGATTGATTGATTGATTGATTGATTGATTGATTGATTGATTGATTGATTGATTGATTGATTGATTGATAAAGTGCTGGTCCTACGTGACAGGCATGCACAAGCTAAAACCAATATCGCACCGCCTGCTTTTGTCCAATGCGTTCCATGCACTAGTGTAGTCTGCCCAGCTTCTATTGTGATGCAATATATTTGCGATTGCATAGTCCTATACGGCTCACACCTGGCTATGCATGACCCTGAGGCAAAAGAGATGGCTGTACCTTGAGAGTAGTGACTGACTCTGTTTTAGTCTGCACCAAGTTGCCGAACTCATCAATCTCCCGGCCTTGGTCATCCAGTCTAAGGGCTGCTGGTCGAAATGTGGGCTTGGCAGCCCGGGGCAGCCCTGGGGGTTGCAGCCCTGGCTGAGGAAATGCTGGGAGGGGTGGCCTCACAGCTGGTGGGGGTGCACGTTGGGTGGCTGCTGCAGCTGCTGCTGGTGCCTGCATAATGTGCGCAAGGTGATATCAGCAGGCTCAATGCATCATCGTGACCAGGAGAACAAGTGAGGCAGTATGTGAGCATGCTTGAGCACTCAATTGTCAAGCACGTGGCTGGAATGACCAAGTAAACTCTGCTGCGAGATTGTACTGCAGCAGAGCATGCTGTCCAGCATGCAAAAACTGTCAGCTGCAACATTGGCGTTGACCCGCAGCCTAAAAGCATGTATGAGCTGCCCTTCGTGAGAGCACAACCATGCCATGCGCACTAAGCCTTACCTTGAGCTTGGCAGCTGCCAGCTTAGCCTGCAGAGCCTTCTGCGACTCCAGCAATTTCTTCGCCTTGGCTATTTTCTCCATCATGGAAGCTGCACTGGTCTGAGCAGAGGCTGCACCTCCATTGCTTGCTATGCCATTGTCAAGCTTCTGCTTTTTGGCCGGTGATGTGTCATCAAGACTTTCAGCTTGACGTTTGCCGGACATATGGCCAAATACAGTGGATCAAATACGTTGGTTGACCTTATTCCGTGTTGTCAAATCCAGTCAACACAAACGTTGCTAAGTATATATTTCCTGTCTGTTGCTAAGATCTTGGACCTTGACCTGTCTGATCAACACTGCAGCTCAACTGCATTTTCATTTTCTCCTGCGGCGCAATGCACAGATGATTGTCTCGCTGTGCGCGTCGCAGCATTGCTCAGCGCTGACATCGGTTCTGTGCATGTGTGCATTGCAGAGTAGGTTTTTGATAGGTTACAGCGGCTAAATTGGTTCTGCCCCTAGGTAGAGCGTTCAGTTTGCTGCAATTGCTGGATTGTTTTCAAACTGTCATCCTGCGTTGACACACCTAAAACGTGCTTTGAATAGCAGGCTTGAATCAAGAAAGCAGCTGCAGTAACGAGAAAGTTCAAACCCCAGCTCATCAACGAAACATGAATTCACACATGTCACTTATGCTAATTAGCATGATACTTTGATGCTAGAACATAACAATCTTATGAAACTTGATACAGCACAGATCAGACAGCAGCTTTCAAAGTGCTGACTGCATTATGTCTTCTGATTGCTGACTGGAAGTATGACAGCGAGATCAGCACAGCTTCCTCTGTTCTGATTGTTCTACTCCCCTGCTCTGGGCAAGTGTTGCAGTACAGATTGAACAGCTTTTCAGGCTGGGGGCTCTGATGCATAGCTTGCAGGGCAGGGTCTTGCTGCACGCACTCTTCCAAGCCCTGAGGTCCCCCGAAACCAATGAGGAGATGCTGAAAAGGTGGAAACTGCAGGTACTCAGGCCCAGGGACTACTGTGCCCCTCTCTGATGTGCCCACTGTCAAGTCGTAACTCCCCTGCATCAGCTCAGAACGTCGTACTAATGTTCAGCATGCATGCAAGCAAGCAAACAAGGGCAAGCAGCTAGCTGCCTAAGGAGAGGATTGCCAACACCCCTCACAGCTATGTTGACACAGGATTCCCAAGATGTATTGAGTATGTTCATAGTACACACTGCATACAATGCTGCTGTGTGAAAGCTGATTTGTGTTTTCTTGTGCACAATGTTGATACATGAGAAAGCTACTCAATATAGTGCCACAAACACATGCTGAGTACAGTGTGATGCAGCCTGCTTTGTGCAGCTCACAATGGCAATGAAACCTGCAGGAGGCCATGGCTATTTGTGCCGGACAAGCTGGCACAAGACTGCTAAGCAGTCTTCAGCTTTTGTAGACACAGACTTCGATAGGCATATGGGAGACAAGCAGACTGACATGCATGAGTTTGCAGCAAACCTCAAAAGGGCAGTCCTGGAACACTTGACTCAGGGAGGTTGCCAAGCGAGTTGTGTATCCCCAGTAGGTGCCTTCAGTTTCCCAGGGACTCGAGGGTTTGGCCAATTGCCCAAATAGCACCTGCTGACCAGACCCTAGCCCTGGCTGCTGCAGGGTCATCTGAGTTGGCTGGGGACCCATTTGGAGGGTCACTCTCACATTTGTGCGCAGTGCTTGGGTGATGTACGCATCCTGTTAGATCACACGGTCGTCAGTCATAGGCTGTCTAAGGTGTTCGTCATGGTGTGCATACATCAGCAATGCCAATTTAGACCTTTTGGAAGCCGTGAGCAGATGCTGATGTTGCAAAATCAGACAATCAGCGTTCAACCTGTGCATTTTTTTACACGAAGTCTGCAATGGCAAGTAGGCCTGTACCAGAAAGTCATATGCACATGCTGTTGGTTTTATAATTACAACTGGATTCAATGGATGGCAGTGATGAAAATCTTGTTAACCTGCACTTCCTATTTCGTTATGCTGACATGTGAAGAATGCACACAACAGGAAGATGCTGCAGCAAATCTGCAAGGCTTGTGCAACACATGCATGGCTTGTGTGACACATGACTGACCTTGTCAAGGCCCACATTCAGCAGAGAGCCTTCACCAGGGACACTGCTGAGCACCACACCCTCCCTGTAGGTGGCCCACTCTGTGGCCCTCATGTGGTGGGGGGCATCAAGCGGCGGTAAAGTGCCAGCTAGGCGTAGGTCAGCATGCATGGGAATCAGTGCTCTGCATCACATCATAAAATGGCATCGTTGATAGCAGTGAGTCAGCAGGGACAGTGCTCTGCATTGCATCGCATCACATGATGCTTTGTGAGCTGTATGCTTGTGCATAACCATCATTGCACGCATGAGTACTGCTGATGCAGCAGCTGTGCTCTTTGAACACACTGGCAGCATGAGCTGTGGGGTATCTGAAGGGCAACGCTGGGGAAAAAAGGAATTCAACAACATCGCCTTTGAACAGTGGCAGGTCAGCACCTGCGCAGATATTGAGGTGTCTCCATGAATTGCAACACTCTCGCCAGAAATGCTGCGCCAGCACCAATTGTTCCAGGCTCTCTGTTAGCAGCATCATCAATCACAATGACCTCATCAATTTTGAAGATAGCAGCAGTGCGTGCAATCTGCCCAGCAACAGCTGTTGCTAGCTCCATAGTCTGAGTGTTGTCAATAACACTGCCCGGGACAGCTATAGAAACGGTGTAAGCTCTGCCAGCTGTAGCTGCAGGTGTCATGATTGCGTGGCCGTTAGGCTGTGCTGCCCCACTAAGGACTGCCTCTGTGTCTCCAAGACTGCTGCAGTTAGGGCACAGTGTAAGTCCCCTTCCATTGAAGCGATCAGCGATGCAGACAACAAGCTGTTCGGACTGATCACTTTGACGCTGGTCATGTGTCCATGACAACAAGACGTCGCATAGCTAGGTCGCACTTTTACCTGGTAGTTGCTAGCTCGGCTTCGGGCATCTCTGCCTGAGCTTTAGACTTCCGGTTCTTGCGTCCTTTGTCTGTCGGCATGAGAAAGAAAAAGTCACTTGTGGTCTCGGCGCTTACTTGCCTGCTTTGCCTACCGACAACAGTACCGTTTAAGGTTGACAGCCGCACCCAGTTACAAGTTGCCGTAATCTAAATGCGAAGATGCATTCCTCACCTCCCTGATGCTGTATTGGACAATCGAAATGAAATCATCTCGGAGGTGTTCAGTTCTAAGTCACACTCTTATTGCTCTGAGGCAGAACATGAAGGGCCTTGCGGCTTCGCAGGGTGAGATGAGATATGACATACCTGTATGTGATTTAACACGGTTGCAATTGATTTAGTTTGCTCCCTACATTGCAAATTACAGGTACACCGTGATAAGTGCATTCATACTCTCTGTGCCGGCAGGCGTTTATGTGTTCATGATAAGCATGTAATGGCCAAGCTGACTCATCGCTGCAGGCAAAATGTTTTCGATTCCGGAGTTCAAAAGCCTACTAGCCAAGGCAGAGCCAAGATGCAGCATGAAGTCAATTGCATGGCCAAAGTTATTCAGTCAAGTAACTTGACCGTGCACTGTCTTGGCTGCGAACATTCAGAGAGACAAAGCCCATGACCACGTCCAAAACCGAGAAGCAATATCCGATCCCACCTGCCTTGCCCGCCATATTAAAAGGCTTTGCGCGAGAAACACTAAGGGCTCAGGTATGCTGTCCTTGTGCTATAGTAAATTGCGAGGCAAATGTGCAGCCACAAATGTTGCTGGATGACCGCCCACACAACGACACTGATAAGGACTGATCACTGACTTCTGCTCCCCACTCGTGCAGCCGCAAGACATATACAAATTCGCAGCACAGTACTTCAAAGAGCTCAATGCATCATCAGCGTCCCAGACACAGCCTGGGTTCGTCGGAGATCAGGCAGCCAACCTGCAGGCAACTTTACTACGTATGTCTGACTCACTCCTGCATGTCTGACTCACTCCTGCAAGCAAACTCAAGTTTCTGGAGTGTGCAGTGACACTCAGTCTGGTTGAAATGCAGAGCATTTCTTGGACGCGGACAGATCCAACATTGGACTCCTGCATAGAGATGCATTGAAGCAGGCACTGTGTGCAAGGGGTCTAGCTTTGTCAAGCAGGTCAGCCCCTGTCAACCATGTTTCTCAGCAGTCCATTGCATTACTTGTACTCCTGTTTGAGCAAACATTGCCAGAGGTGTGCGCATCACAGACACTTTATCACAGGCAGTTGCAGCTAGCATTGGCTAACAGTGATGAGGATCCTGAAGGCTTGATTGACTACCGCTCAGTGGCGCCACATCTTTCCAAGCTTCTCTTGAAGTCACAGGCAAGCTGTCTCTGCCTCTCACAGACTTGCTGGCACTTGAGCCCAACTGCACGCTACCAGTGCATCAAATTTCAACACTGGTCACCTTATAAATGTAATGTGATCAGCTCTTGCTCCATATCTTCAGGCTCGTGCCAACACAAACTCGAAGGTGTCCCAAATGGCATTTTGCATCATGCAGTGGTGTACTGATTCTGGAAGCGATGCTGGTGCTGGCAGAAGCACCAAGTCAAAGACTGTATTTTGTGTTGTCACAGGAGATAGATACACAGTCTGATCAGCCTAGTCTCTTGCGGGGCCAGACTGGATCAGAGACTGAAGCACATTTTGTACAGGTCTTCCAACAAGCTGACTCAGACCTGACAGGCATGATCAGCAGGCAGGTCAGCCATGCTTTCCACTATTCACCTGCATACAAGGCTGCACTCCCAACATCCTACCATATACAAGAGCACACAGAGCAAAGCCTTCTTGGCTGACCTATGAGTATATTAGATTGAGACAGACTTAGACCAAAGTTTCATGCAGTCTAGCACAGCAGTCGGCTGCGTTTCGAGACATCACAGTCAATCATTGCAACACAGCTGAGCTGTCTTGTCTGTCAATTAGCAGCTTCGGATACAAGTCACCATATGTTGTGCAGCACCATAACGCACTTCACCCAGTCTTGGTTCAAACACAACAACAAGCCAATCTGTTGCAGGACTTCAAAGCGTGTTTGCAAAGCCATGAGTTGGCTTTGTGCCGCAAGGATGTAAACGAAATCTTGGGAGAAGTAGAGGATGGCCCCATTGAATATCAGGCCCTTGCTGAGAGCATTTACCAAGTGCTTGCCACTCGCATTGAGGTAAGTCCAGTGTAACTTGAAGTAAGTCCAGTGTAACTTGAGGGATGGCCAGTTCCAGTGTAAGTTGCCAGTGGTGGTTGTGATTGAGCTGGTCAAGGGAAGCAATGCTAAGCTAATGCACTGCTTTGACACATGTCTCTGTCCCCCTGAGCAAAGCCAACACCTGGTGTACCTGCTGCGTCGATGGACATGTCAATTCAGCCATGCTTTTGGATTAGCAGATGTCTTGTTTCTGGTGGAAAGCACTTGTGTCTATCTTCTTGCAGGATGAGATACTGCTCAATGAAAACCTGGCTTCCAGCAAAGCCCTGAGCCAGCACCTGGTGCAGCTGCTACAGCAGCAGGACTCACAGCATACAGGCAGCATCTCCTTGTCTAGCCTAGTCCAGACTCTGCAGACACTGTCTCAAGACTGCCTGGGCTTGACCAACATCTGCATAGCTTGCATCATTGGCTGCACAGCATCAGACGCAACAGACTCTGTTCCATACAAGCAATGGGCTGCACCTGCAGCTGCTATGATGTACAGTATGCTGGATCCCAAGATGGCCTCCACCCGCCATGCGGCCTTGACAGAGTTCAGAGGGCGCGATAAGTCTGAAAGAAACAGATCTGGCGATGTCAAGTCAATCAAGGTGTGCCTGCAGTGCCCCTTTGCTCTTTAGGTGCCAAATCAATCCGGCTTGTTGGTTAGCTTTAGCAACGCCAGCTTGCTTGTGTAAGCCACTCATGCTGGTAGACAGTGTGTCCAATTGCTCACAGGCTACCATGTCAACATTGGTGTACAAAAGGGCTTTTGCTCATCTCTACCGCCCTGCTTTAAGCTCAAAAGGGTTGAGTACAGCCACGGCAGCAGCTGCATGTTATCGCACTGTTGCTGCAGGATTGCCTGCTGCAAGCATTCCAGGAGTCAGATCAGTCTGGCAGTGGTCACTTGACCAAGCAGAAGTGTGTGTCGGTCATCAAGGGGCTGGCCTCTGATCTGCTGCATCTGTCTCCACAGGCAAGTTGTGCGTTTGCCTAATGCCGGCCCAGAGTTGCACAAGTTTGCCTCGCATGACTGTCTGGAACTATTGCTTCCTCTCACACTTCTGACAGTTGTTGGCAGACATGAGCGTAAGTGCATGTGATGTTTTGGCGATTTTACTGTACATATTGACCTGGGATATAGAAGCATCTGCTTTTGTGATGCTGTACATGAGCATACGCGCATGTGTTCAGCAGTACACAGACTGAGATACCTTTCGAATTGCAATTGATGCAGGAGTCTGTTGCCTTGCAATCCATCGTGGAAGGGAGTGCATATGACAAGATTGCTTGTGACGACTTTGTTGGGCAGTGCAGTCGAGTTGTAGTACAGCTGGAAGAGGAGGAATACATTTTCCAGTATATCCAGGCACATACTTGATCTGCCAGTGTCTTGTTGTCTTCATTGCTTGTCAAATACCACCATGAAATGGTCCACAATGTGTGCACGTTCAGTAAGCAAGTAAATCAGCTATCATGCTATTCACTAGGTGATAAACTGGCTGCCTAAGTCAAGCATAGTGCCCAAGCTAGTGGCAAACTGTACTGTTGGGCGTTGCGCTAGGCACCTTATAAAAGTCATTGTATTGTGTGCACAAAGCTGCTCTGCTATGCTGCATCTCCAGTAAAAGGCCTTAGTCAAGCAATCCAACTGCTGGTGTCTGCGCAGCTGAGCTCAAAAGGGATCACAGAGTTGTCCATCATTGTACTGTTCATCTCATGCAACAGCTCAACTTGCATCTGTTGTGTTGTACTTATCAAACAATTGGTGGGTCATCAACCTCCACCAGGTAAACGAGAGTCTTGCAGCAGCTGGCTGGCATTGGCCACGTCAAGTGGCTGCAGATAACAAAGCATAGTCAGACAAACGAATCTCAAATGATGAAGGTCAAACTCACCTGCAGTTCCCTTGGGCTGCAGACTGCTTGATGAAATGCTCGTGTATCTGGTCTGTCACTGCACATTGCAAAATTTATGCTGTCCAACACACCTACAGAAGGTGTGTCCAAAGCAATATGTGGTGCAGCAGTGCATACTTGATGGGTCACTTTCAACACCCCCAGTAGCAGCCAGCACAGCTGTAAGGCATATAACACGGTTTGGCCCACAAACAGTGGCAAATGCAGAGCAGGTGCAAACCTGCTGTGCTTGCAGTAGTTCTGATGCAGCCAGTGTCTGTGAGTGGCCATGACTCCAGCGAGCCAGGACACCCATGATCAGCAGGTGCAGCGCCAACGTATAGCAGAAGACAAAGACTCGTGCATACCTGCACATCCAGCATCTCTGCTTGAGATGGGTGTAGACTGACATGCTTTGACTGATTTCAGCAGCACAGGGCCAAAGCATTGCAGGGGTTGACTCATTCGATGGGCATTCATGGTATATGTGCTCCAGCAATGCAATGAGCAACAAGCTGCACAGCTGTGAATGAGTCTCAAGGTCTTACTGCACAGTAAGTAACAGTGTGCGGTAAGACCTTGACAGTGTTTGCAGTAAGTGATGACCTTGGCAGTTGTGCAGTAACAGTAACAGTGTGCAGTAAGACCTTGATGGTGACGGTGTCAAGTCTACAGGGCTCTTGTCAATGAGCCAGGACAGGAAGGAATTGCAGTCACTCACTGGCTGCCAGAAATGAATTGCCCAAACTCAAACACAATTCTGTCCAGCACATTCATCTGCTGCCGCCGGGCTTCCCGCTCTCTGCTGCGGAAGTCGCTGAAAGGGTTCATCTTTTCCTCGTAAGCTTTGCTGTACCGTCCTTCTACTTCACCAGCCTCAGGATCTGCCACTGCACACAAAACAAAAGATTTGTTTTGCTTTGTCAGCCTCATGGTGTCTGACTGCACACAGTCAATGCATGTGCTTAAGCCATTTACTAAAGGAAGTCAATAACGCATCCAGCTTTCTGCTTGTGTGTGCTGCTACACCCTGGTTCTACTGCACTCATCTGTGGAACCTGCCTGTGCATTTAGACAAGAGAACTGCATAAAGTCATGCAACAGAGTATGCACACACTTCAGGAGCAGGGCTGGATGTCATTGCAGGAAAGACAAGCTTGATGCAATACAAACCCAAACGTGAACATTGTGCTAAGCCTCATCAAGCTCGCTGCCAGACCTTCAAATGCACTTTTGTCCAGGCTGTTGTCACCTGGCAGTGCTGCAATGACCTGCCAATTTGCAACCAAAGTCGTTTATACACACTGCACAGTGCAAACGGAACAGCATAGCAGAGGGGCTCACTCTTTCTGGGGCGGGACTGGTTTTGGTAGCCCTGCACATACTTGAGCCGCTCCAGCAGCGCCAGGTTGTCACTTCTGATGGCTTCCACTTGCCCCTTGGCAGACTGTGCCTCCTCTCTTGCCTGCACCAACACAATTCACTACACATCCCACAACTCAACCCACAACTCAACTCACTACTGAGGCTACTACTCAACTCACTACTCAACTTACTACTCAACTCACTGCTCAACACGTTACTCAACTCACTACTCAACTCCCATCCCAATTGGTCAGCAGATCTGCACCCAACTCACAATTCAACTCCCTACTCACTTCACAACTCAACACACTACTCAACTCATTACTCAGCTCGCCACTCGGCTCACCACTCGACCCAACTACTCTTGACCATCCACTACATCTGCAAGCGTTCTGGGTGTGATACCTGAGCAAGCTGTAGCTCAAGCTGGTTGACTCTGTCTCTAAAGCGATCCCTTTGACTACACAGCACCTTGACCATGGTATTGTCCCCCTCCTCCCCACCCCAATCCTCCCCGCCCCCTGCGTGTAGACACAGGGCTGAAACAATAATGGTGTATAGGTACTGTAGTCAAGGGACACATGTGCAGCTATGGGCTTCTGTGTTGCTGCTGTGTTGCTGCAACGCTGCTGTGTTGCTATCAGCATGATGCTGCCCTGTTGCTGAAGCTGCCTATCTCCCCATACTTGTATGGCAGATCAGTCATCTGGCGGATCAGGACCACATTGTCAGTGAGTTGAGGTCGTTCCTGGAAGAGAGTAGGCGTATTGGTTCCACCAGTCAGCAGCACATTACCCTTTGTGTACTAGGATTTAAGCTATACATGTGCAGAAGCATGTGCGCTGCTTAGCATGGCCTACCGTGCACCCTCAGGAGTGACTGACAGGCCAGATTGAATGCAAAATCTGGCTGCCTGATAGCTTTATCAGTCACTACAGTTGTGACAAGTTAGGGTACGAGCCAGAGAGCACACTGTCAGAGCCAGATTGAGAAGAAAGCAAGTCAGAACTGTTGCCAGGCTGGTACGCACAACAACATGTCACTCAAGTACGCAAGCCATGATCTATGCCCTTGTGGCCCATCCCCCTTGTGTCCCACAGGGTGAGCCGCAAAGACTAAGATGGCAAGCATGAAGCTCATGCATGTACTGTTGAGCAGTTTCATGAACCTTACTGCTGAGCTGCTTCATACACCAGCTGACAATGCAGGTCACCCCTACTTTCACAATTACAGCCAGAGCTGAAGTCAGCACGCTGCAGCAGAACTCACCTTGAGATCCAGAGAGCACACTTCCAAAGCCAGACTGGGAGGTATCCAGGTCATGCCTGTTGCCAGGGCGCTGCATGCGGCTGCCTGTGCGCTCGGCTGCAAGCAGGTCCTCCTCAAGCCTGGCGTTCAGGCTCTGCACCTGTTGTAGCTCTGCTTCCAGGTCTGCAATCTGAGTCAGGCTGGACTCACTCTGACCTGCCACACATCACAAAGGATTAGTTGCAGGCCTTTCTTTGGTGCAAGGCTGTCACCATTGTTGGACTGGTGCTTGTGTCTACAAGGCAGCATATTGGACTGGTGCTTGTGTCTACAGTGCGGTGTATTTTGCAAGCAGACTTTGGGCAGATTTAGTATCCTGCAGCTGCATCCAAGTCCTCTGCTTGCATGAAGCTCGTGTCAATCTGCAAAGCATAGCAGTGCAGTGATGTCTGTGCTGAAGTCTTGGTGTAACTGCTCACTTAGTGATGGTCACCCAAGGCATTGATCACATTGCCTGTTCTTACATGGTCATGCAAAATTCCCTTTCAATTGCACTCATGCAAGAGAGCCTTCTGCTGTGGTCCTGTCAAATTTTTGCATACAACTACTTGATGACACAGGCAAAAGATGGAGGGAGCTTAGTACACCTGTGAGGTCTGCCACATGCAGGCGTGCCATTGTCAGTTCATGCTCCAGGTGCCGGTTCTTGGCCAGCAGCAGGGCTTCCAGGGAGCGCGCTGAGCTGCCCTCTGCCCCGGTCCCATCTTCACCATTCTTGCCCTTGCCAGGGCTCAGGTCCTCCCCCTCCATTGCATTGTAGCCCACAGCTTGCAGAATCTTGATGTGCTGCCTCAGCTCATCCACCTGCAGGTGTTGCCACGTGATCAGCAGAGACCTGGAAGTCTAGGGGCAGATCAGGCATGTCATTTCAGCAAAGTCAGCACAACCTAAAAGTGCTGCTTCAGCAAGTGAATTTCCAGCGTTTATATCTCTGTCACACAGGCACAGTCACAGAGTAGTACATGATGGGAATGCTAGTGTGTGTACACACAAGGAGTGCAGTAGCTGTATTCCATGCAGGACCATGAGGCCTCAACCTTGCCCCATGGTTGAGGCAGAACCCATGTACTGCTAAGATGCCCACAAGTATCCATCCTTTCCAAGCTTCATTCTACCTGTCTTTGGGAAATAACAACACATTCCAGCTGTTGCACAGCCATTCAGGCTTGCTTGAACTCCCTTGTTGTGCTGTACTTTCCCTTCTATACCTGCTTTGTATAGCCCTACTGGCCAAATTGCAGCAGAGAATAAAGCTGTCGTCACCTGCTGAGGAGTTGGTCTGGTTTTGAGATCTTGCTCAAGCTGTGAGCCATGGGCCTGCAGTGCTTGCAACTGCCCTTCCAGGTCCTCGCACCTGCCCTGCCACTCTGCCAGCTCAGCCTGCAGCCTCTCTGTGCTGCTGGATAGCTCCTCATGCAGATGTGCCACAATGCCTCTCTGCAAAACAAAGACAGCTCAAGCCATTAGTGGCAAGCAAACTGTTTGCTGTTTGCTGCTTGTGCTGATTCTTGGGTTTGTACTGATTACACAACACGCTCCATCCTAGCGACTGATCCTGACAAGTCGCTGCAGCATCATACCCATTTTCAAATATGCAAGGAAAGCACACAACATGCAGATTATCACCCCAAAGTGCTTGCTGAAGTGCTTGCAACATGCTTGTCATCCTCTGCTGGGACATGCTGCAGGTAGAAGGTTTGCTTATCACCTTTTCTTTCAGCAATCAAGAATTGGGCAGTTGCCCAAATGCGACGTCACCAGCAATGTTGAGGAACAGATGCATCTTGCTTCAGTGTGAGAAAAGAGATACTGAAATGGGGGGCCAATGCAGTGAGCTGAGTGCATCCTGTGGTTGTGAGAGCAGTGGCTTCCTACTTTGCAGCAGGGATCAGATTCTTTAGCTGTCATCTGAGTGTTCTGCCATTGAATTTACTCCATACATGACATTGAAAGTTGACAGCAAGACTAGCTTTGTGAATTGTTCCTCAGCCTTTTTTGCATCACTCTCTTCACAGACAGATTGGAATGGATTTCTTGCGGCTTACTGGAAGCTGGAATTGCTCACCTGACTCAGCTCAGGCTCGCATCATGCAAAGTATGATATGGCGCAGCAAGTACCTGCTTCTGCAGCTCGTTTCTGAGGCTCTCCTCCACAAGCTTGTTGGCAGGTGCCTTGTTGGCGGCCTGTGCAGCCGTAGGAGAGCTGGTGCCCTGTAGCAGTATGTCTTTCTCCCTTTCCAGGGTTGCCAGTCTCTGTTGAGCCCTCTCCATCTCATCAGTTACAATCTCCAGCTCAGACCTCAGGCCAGCCTGCACCCAGGACACACACGCCTTCAGTATTTCTACAGCAGTGGTTCTGGCTCTACCTGAGAGCTCTGTCTGGCTGCTCAAATGGTGTATCGATTCCTTTGTACTGAGGCCTGACTCTGTTAGGTTCTTTGCAATCCAAATTGCAGTCTCCAGCTCACAACAAGCACATAGCAATGGTGCATATAGCAAGCCGCTGGATACAGCTGGTCTGCAACTGCACAGCTGTATCAGAAAAAGTGTGCACAGAACGCGCGCTGGCTTACCTCTTGCTCTTCGGTTTGGCTCTGGATGGTGAAGAGCTGGTTCTGTGAGGCCTGGTGCAGGCGCTGCATGTTGCCCAGACTGGCCCTGGCCTCCAGCAGTGCATTGGACAGGCTCTCCTCACGCTGCTGCATCTCCTGTACCAGTTTGGCATCTGTCTCAGCAGCAGCATTGCTCGCTGCCTGCTCCAGCTGCTCTTCCTGCACAGCAAAGACGTGTTGGGATCATCACTCATGTACGTGGTATTTGCGTTTTTGACGGGTTATGGTCTCTGGTGAGTTAGTTGACACAGCCTCTCTGCACTGCTGAGTTTCTGCACAAGCTTGGCAGCTGTCTGAGGAAATGCATTGCTCAGTGCTTGTCAGCTGAGCCTGTTGCTTAAGAGTTGTTGAATGGAAATCAAGAGTTGCAGCTTTGCCATATGGCATTGAGTGATGCATCAGAATGTGAGTGGGATGCTGCCCTGCTGGCACGTCAAGCTGTTGTCCTTGACTAAGCGGCAAAATAAGTCTGAAGTGAAAAGCAAGGGTAGCCCAGACGGTGGCTATTCTTTGAGTGCTTTGCAAAGCACAAACAGGTAAGGTAAACGAATGGCTGACCCTGTTTTGTAGCTGAGCCTTCATCTGACCAAGCTGTGCTTCAAGGCGCTTGATGGTCAGGTCCTGATTCCTGAGCTCCTTGGACTCAGCCTTGAAGTCAGCCAGCTCTTGCACCACCCTCTTGTTTGTGGACTCCAGCTCACCAACTCGAGCTGTGGAGTCCTGCACAAATGAGAGTTTCTTAGTGTGCAAAAACAACAATTTCTTGGTGAACTTTTTTGCATAAGCCAGCATCAAACGCTCGCAATAAACATGGGACACTCTTGTTTGGTTGCCGGCTGTGCTGAATCAGCAATGCAAGCTGCACCTTGGGCTGTTGGCCCACATGCACCATCTCATGACAATGAGTCATGGCCTATTTCATAACTAGAGATGCCCAGTGAGCAACATTTATCTATGACTGAAGTGCAAGCAATGGTGTGCTTGAGCATAGCAAACTACACTTCTGATGCTTGGAATGGCAGAGCAGCATTGGTTGAGCATGCTGCACTGCTTTGCCCACTTGCCATCAGCAAACAGTCAAGGTGTTTGTGTGATGTTGGCAAAACATGTTGCCAGCACTGCATGGGCTGCTGTTTCAGATGGTGAGGCAGAAATTTTCTACTGAAAAGCTTGAATGCTTACTGCTGCACTGATGAGCACTGCTGCCGGGTCAGGCGCTTCATATAGCTTTTGGTAGACTTCCAGAAATGCAGACTCGCCAAACTTTGCTCTGCAACAGTCAATGCATGCATTACAGCAACTGCGAAAACCATGCTTGACAGACCAGAACATGGTCTGAAATCTTACGAGTACTCTCTTTGGACTGAGTAAGCTGAATATTGCATGAATGAGAACTAGGTGGTTGGGCAGCATGGCATCACCTGGTTGTGAGACGATCAACCTCTTCCTGATAGGCCTTTAGCAGAGTGCCCACATCCCTGTTGAACTCTGCTGATGCACCCTTCTTGAATTCTGCATGCTCACTGTTGTGTGGGTACGCAGCACTTGCTGAATTTCACTGCGCAAAAAATGTAGAGCATCACCTCTTGTGGTTTCCGCCAGCCTGCGTCTGCTTTTGAGAGAGCTTTCTTGATTCTCTGCAACTGCCATGCCCTGCTCATCCATTTTCTGTCTAAAGCTGTCCAGCTCGAACTCTGCATGCAATGTGCAACCCATGCAGACCGAGCATAAGACCTTTCAATCGAAGCTCATGGTGAAACGCCTTGACAAAAACGCGTCTTTCACCTTTCCAGAAGCTTGCGACCGCGTTCATATTCGCGAATGGACTGGCAGGCTCTAGATCATGCTGGGCAATGACATCAGATGGGCTCTTCAGTAAACCCTCCAGCTTGGCTGGACCCAACAAACTCTGCATGGCAAGCGATCGCGCGATGGTCAAGAACGTTCTCGAGCGATGATGGCCCAAACACGCATCACAACTATTGCTGGTCCGTCAAACGTGAAGAAGCTGAAGGGATCATGCATCATAACCATGATGCTCCAATTGGTATGGGACTCATATGGGTTGTTGCTGCTGCTGATATTGACTGTCTACCCTTATCATCTATACACCGGTTTTGGCCATGCTTGATCATAGTACTGACACAGTATTGCATGGGAAACGTAACAAAACCAATGCTCAGCATTCAAAAGCAAGCTTAGCTTTTAGTTGTTTCTATTAACATTGCAGTATCATAGCTGCAGCGCTAGCGCCATGAGTAGAACCACACTGCTGTTGAATGTAAGTGGCTGGCTGAGTGCAATTCAATTCAATTCAATCCAATTTGGCACTAGGTGATGCCAAGTAGATCATGCAGTGCGCTGCTGTGCTGTCTATGTAGCTACTGCCTGTCTGTGGCGGCAGCCTGTTTAAAGCAAAAAATTGCACATGTACATGCATGCTTCATTTCGTAAGTACCATTCCAATCAGTTGCAAGGCAACCTTGGACTTTGTTTGCCTTGACGCTGCACAACAGCTGTGAAGCCACAGGCAGTGACATGGCTCCGTCAGCTGCTCTTCTTTTTTCAGCGTCTATAGAATAAATTTCAGTTGATGGATGCTAAAGGGATTATGCATGACAACAAAGTCATCATAACGCATTTGTGTGCTGCAGAGTTCCTTCAACGCTTTACGCCTGCAGAGTGTCAAATGCAGACGTCCTGTTGGCTACGCTTGCCAAGCGACTACCTATGTATCTAACTAGGCCATATATGACTGTATAACATAGTTGTTGTAATGACATGTTTGGAACAACACAGTCTAAATTGTCAAATCGTTTGAGCAAAGTAGCGCTCATGTTGTTCCAAACATACAAAGAAACTAGTACATGCACGCAGCAACAAACGCAACTAAAGGATGCAGCTAGGATGCTGGCGAGGAGATTCTTATGGTCGCCTAGCTGGCTAGGCAACAAATCCGGTTGGGCTACTGCTGCTGTCCTGTTTGTTGCACAAAGTCTTGATCAGTTCTCAAAGCCGAGACCTGCCATTTGTGTAATGACACCGCCTGTATGGACATGCAGTCTCAGTAACTGTATGCTGCCAAGGAAATGCAGCCAGACAAGCCAGAGGATGGGCAAGCAGTTCAGCTGAGCAGCCCAGGGTGTCAACTGCTCATAAATGCAGCATAGTGGTACAAGAGCTGCACACACGAGGCACAGCTGAGTGTGCTCTACAAAAATGTGCAGATGTGGAGGAGAGAGGCAAGCCTATCATGGCTCCCAGGTGTCAGCCACATGGTTCTGTACGTATACACATACATGTACCATCAAACAAGTTGTTGCAGGGAGTTGCTAACTACCTGAAAGCTGCCTGACTTCATGAGGCGTGTGTACCAGGGCTGCTCTATGAAGCCCACCACCTGTTTCGTTTTCACAGGCTTCCCAAGGGCTATGGGGTCGTAGCCAAACTTCGTCATCTGAGCTTGCCCTTCATTTCCTAGCTTGGGTGGCTCAGGGTTTTGTGGTGTCTCCTTCTTGTTCTGCATAGCAAGCACCAACTGAGCATCATGCATGCTGCAATGTTGTCCACCACAATAGTTCCCACGGCATTAACATTGAGTAGTGCGCATATGCTAGAGTGCCGAGCACTTAACCAAAGCTGACATGCCTCTCATCTGTGCTCGTCTGGTCACAAGGTACTAGGGTCACAATCATATCTCCTTGCATCCAAATATCAGTGCATCTGACCATGCTCATCGTTGTTAAACAAACACACAGAATCATCAGACATGATGATTCCTTCAACCAAGCAAGCCTGACATTGACAGCCTGTACCTGCAGCAGTATCTGCAGCTTGAGCTGCAGCTGCTTGGGCTGCGGCGTGACCCAGGGCATGGTGGGTCGCCCTGGCCTCATGGCACACGCAGCATCTATGACAGCAATCTTGTCCATGGGGTAGCCTGCCAAGTATGGCCACAGAAAGCATAGCCCCTCCCCTGTATAGGTGATGCGACTTCATGTTATAATGATACTAAGTAATTATTGTGGCAATTTCCAGCACATGGTGAGCTAAGTACATGCAGGACAAGTCTTGTCTCTCCACTTTATGCTATGCAGACCAAACAAGCTGCTTGTGGGCTGCTTCAATGTCAAGATGTGTTGTGGTCAGGATGCAGTGCATACTGCATGCAGCCTGAGCAATCAAAATGCAGACTCAGGGAGGAGGGAACATCCACAAATGCAGGGAGACTCAGCTCTTTGGGCGTCTGTATATACGTCTGGTGCACACCACACTTTCTGCCACAGATGCAGCTCAGGCAGAAGACAAGTGGAAAATGGTGGCAGACCCTTGAGTAACTCAGCAGCTTGCAGTGCACTCATTGACACCCCAAGGGCAGCATACCAGTTGCATGCATGCTGCAGTTTTGTGTTTTGGTATGTCTGACTTCCAGGCTATAGCATTGCTGACATGCCTACCCTCCAAACATATAGCCACAGCACACACTGGGTGCACGGAGCAGATGGTGTTTGTACCTGTCTGGGCCTCCACAAGTGTAGGCAGCACAATCTGCTGCAGGAAAGACCAGCTGAACAGAGGCGCAGCAGTGTCCACGTAGGTGCCATAGCGCAGCACGACAACAGGGGAGATGAGCATGTACATCATGAAGTCAGCCTGGGTATCCAGCGCACTGCACCAGGTGAGGTGGGCCAGGTCTAGATGGTTGTTCATGCTCAGCTGCAGCAACCTGCATGCACCACAGTGTGCTGTAAGCGCTCTTTGACACTAGTGTAGAGTATAACATGATACAGGTTTTGGTCGGCTAGACAGAGCAAGGCAGCACAGAACACTTCTACTTGCTATGTGTGTGCAGAAAGCATTGTCAATGTATTGAAAGATGTCGGCTGTAGGCTCTTGTTGATTGTGAGCTGCCTGTGCCTTGCAGCATACAACCCCAGATGTCAAGCTTCTGGTCGCTGGACCCCATAGCAGGACGCAAAGTGCATGAATGAATGCATTCATCAATTAAGATGAGTAGAAGCACGCATAGCTGAATTGGTGACAATAAGGTGCATGTCTGAATGATTGAACACAAAGACAGACAGACAAAAAAGTGAGTGAACAAGTGCACAATCACTGGGCAAGTCAATATACACATCTGCACATGTGGTGTGGTGACTCACGTGGTGATGGCTGACACATCCTGGATGACACCCTCCTCTGGGAAGTACAGGTACTTGTGCTTGTCAACAACCACGTCATCCCACATGCTCGTCTGCATCAGCTGGTACAGGTGCTGGTACCGACCCATCTTTTGAGTTGAGTTGTAGCGGTGCACAAAGAGGCAGTGCGGGCATGTGACTATGTCCAGGTCATGTGGTGCAATTATCACAACATTCCACGCCTCAGCTGCTGGTTCTGTCAACCACCTGCACATGTAACAGCTGTCAAGAACTTCAGTGCTTGGACAGGCGGTCGGTGCTTTCTGAAAGAATCAGTAATACAGCTTTCCTTCCTGATATGGCAAATTTTGCTGGCAAGATGTGTGCTATGATAACTCCACCGTTTGCCCCACTGTTGACTTTTGGTCATGTCACAGTGCTGAGAGCAGTGTGACTTGATGGTGGTGGAGGTGTTGATAGGTGGCGATGGAAGTGGACAACCATGGCACAAATGCTGTGGCACTACAGGCGGCAGTACACAGCACACATCCCACACAAGCACTGTGACGGCTTTTGCTGTATGTGTTGTTGGTCACAACTTGGATAAAACAGCAAGCTTGATGTGCCATGCTACAAGATCAGGCATGCACCAGCAAGACATACTCTAATAATGCCAGTACAGTTGTGACGCAGAACTGACTTGGAGTGGCAAATAATGATTTGTACACCCAGGTATGACAGGAGCAGTGTGAAGCTGTTGAGTGATCAAAACTTTGACACCATGAGGCATCTGCTAGCAGGTTGGATTACATGCACTGAGGTTGGTGCACATACATGTGATGCTCACCTGGGCTGCTTGCCAGCATAGATGACCAACACAATCAACAAGTCTACACGTCCTCCTGCATGACAGACAATGACCATGTATGTGCCAAGAAGCAGTGTCAGTAGTAGTTGATTAGGTGTATCATGTAGGTAATGAGCTAGTCTTAAGCACGAGCTCATCACCCTGCCAGTGGAAAATTTGGCGCAATGTAGGCTTTCCCAACAAGAATACATTTTGGGAGAAGGCTAGAAATACCAAATGATTGCAAGATGCTGGTTTGCTGCTTTCAGGGCAACCACAACAGCGTAAAAATCAAGTACCTACTTGCTGGTACTAGCCTTCTTGCTACTATAAGAAATGCAGTACAGCACAACGGCAAATTCACATGTTGCTCAACATCCTTTCACAGCGGACCAGGTATTGCGTTCAGCCTAAACTTGTTCAAAAGCAACCACTCGACTAAATACTTGCCTTGCTTCAGGGCATCAATCAAACACAAAACAGAGCACCTGAGATGCAAAGCTGGACAAAGCTTGGCAAGCGCACCTTGAATGGAAGGTTGACTGGGGGCAGCATGGAGTGCAGTCTGAGGCCACTGCCATGGGGTTGGAGAGAAGACTGGCTGCACCAGGGTCACCCCCTTCCTGGGGCCCTGCGCTATCCGGTTTGTACCAAACTGCTCTGCAGCAGTCATGCAGCGCACATATGACATAACAAAATGTGCAAAGCATTGCTACTCTGCAGCAGTGCATGCCTGTTCCAGCAAATTGCCCCCAGAGCCATGCAATGCGCATTGAATCATGCTTGACACTCCACAGGACTATGCAACCCAGCTATGGTGCCTGAGCAGAAGTCTCATAAGCAAGACAAGCAGTGAACTTTCTTTACCTTTATGCCAATTAACAATATGTAAAGAGTAAAGGACTTGCACACGCATGTTGCAGAAGGCACAATTGGACCATTCCATTGATGCGTTTGGACTTGCAACAGATCGTTCGCCTAAATCGACACTGCGTTGATGCCCTGTAGGCATGGATAGCGCAGAGAAGGTAACAGCGTGTCAATGAATACTACCTACAAGCCCGCCTTGCTCCATCAGGGCGGCATACCAGGGCTGCCAAATCTGCCCTAGCCTTGCCCTCTCCAAATATCCCATGCCATATTTCTCATGACATGGCTGCGGCACACACCCACAGACTATTGATTTCATGTCACACGCCATGCAAGCTGCAGAGGACTGCTGCTGGACAGCATACACAGCTTTTCATTCACTGCAAAACATGTAGACACATTCACATGACATTCGAAACATAGGTTCTCAGGCTGCGCATTGATATTATGCTGTAAGGGATGCAGCCCCTGCTGCTGTTATGCAGATCACAACTTTGCTCGTCAGCACTGTCATTACTATAGATGCAGCTCACCCACATTGAACGCTGACGTGCAGCAAAAGCAGAAACAATTGACCTGCCAGTAAGCACCCCCTTTGAGCATGGCGCTGGTTGCATTTGCACCTTGCAAACCAGACTTCTTCTCATGACGAACTTTGATGTGCACAGTGCACTGTCAGCCAGTTCAACAGTCTAGATTGGTGCAACTTGCCTTTGCTGCATAGCTGTACTTCTCAAACTGGATCTTCTCTTCCTCTGTTTGCCACCCCAGGAAGTGAGGATTAGTGTCATACATACTTGTCTTGCCTTCCCTCTGCAACGACTTCTTAGGATGTATGACACACACATCATCTATGACAGCAATCTTGTCTTGAGGATAGCCCAATAAGAAGGGCCATACCCAGTCCAGCCCATGCCCTGCATGCCAGGCCAAGCTCATTTTGTGTGTCCAGGCAGGTCAGCGTAGCCATCATGCTGGCACAGTCTCTGCTTGAGAAGTTCAACGACAGATGCGTCTCAACTCACATGCTGTGGGTTTTCAATGATCAGCTGCACACAAACATTTGGAAAATGTGACAGCAGCATTCTCGATGTCACAGCTTGCAGAACAAGGTGGCTGACATGTCCACAGGTGAATGAAGGCAGCAGGAGGCAAATCACGGCAGCAATGGTGCAGCAATGATGCACCTGAGGCTGAAGTGGACAGTGTGTCTGTGACATTGCCCTTGAAGAAGTCCATGCTGAACAATGGCACCATGATTTCCACAAAGGTCCCGTATCTGAGTACTGTTGGGCTCTCCATGTACATCCCCTGACCATGCACTGAGTCAGACTCAATGCGTGAGCACAGACTTGGCTGAGCCAGGTCCAAGCCATACACCTCTTGTATGTCAAAGGCTCTGTCGATGCTGCTGCTAAGTTGCACTATGTCGTCATCAGGAATGTACACCTGCAGGCAAAGTATTGTGCAGTCACCTCACAAACAAGGATGACCCTGCCCAGGAATGTGAGAGGACACTGGTTGCAACAAAATGCAGATAACTCTCATACTGTGACTGCTGCGGGACGCCCAACAAGAGACCACGCTCACATCCCCTACATGACTTGTGTTTTGGCACAGGAGAGCTGCAAGTGTCATGGCTGGCAAGGCATGCTAGGATACGGTCATGACACAGGAGTTGACATATGGAGCAGCTTTCTTGGAAGATGTGCCACAAAAGCTTTGTCAGCCACTATAAAAGCAATACCCATGTAGGCCTAGGTTGCTCATTCATTACCTGAGTGTAGCGGTGCACATAGTGCTCTGCAAAAGCTCCTGATTGAGTGAATTGATATATCAGCTTCCACTTGGCTCCTGAGCCCAACTCAATATGCATGCACTTCTCACATGTGAAGGCACTCTTGAGTTTGCCGTAGTAGATGACGGCAAGATCCCAATTGGCACTGGCAGAGTCATCAAGCCACCTGCGACAAAGAGTGCATACTTTATTCCAGTGCTGCAGCCTTGCTGAAAGTGTCAGAGGGCTGCTATATTTGTTTGGTTGCAGTTTGCTGGTGCCCAAGGGACTGACTCAAGCTGTTCATGGCCGACTCTGGTGTGCTGAAATTCTTGCTATGTGAGTCAAGCATCAGTAAGGCGCGTTTGCATGCTATAAAAGGGAAGCACCTTTCATGCTCTGAAGTATCACCCACTATTACAATCACCAAGTTATGCCTGTGTGTGTTTCCTGCAGTTCAACAGCAGCCAGACCCTGTATGACCTGCTTGGACACAGACCTTGTAAAGCCACACTTCCCCTTACCCCAATTGCAGGTCTTTAATACAACAGGTGGTAGAACAGGTGCTGCAACAAGTTTGACAGGAAGCGTGCGTCTATTCCAAAAAGACCTGTCCAGCACTGCGGGCAATAGGCTTGTGTCCCCGTTGAACTGCAAGCGACAGCGGTGCATCAGTGGGTCTCACGGGATGTAGACGCGCAGTAGATGACACATCGGATTTGGAACCTTACCTTCGCAAACGCTACCACGAATGCAAGCACAGCACTCGCAACAAGACCACCGATCAACTTTTGCTGGTTGCTGATCGGTGAGCTACAACCGCGCATATCACACTCGTGCACTGCCTGCGACCAGTGCCAAATAGTCTGCAGTGCAACGCGCCTATCACAAGCTGATGCGCCTGAATTGCTGCCACTTCAAACTTGTTCGAGTCTCAAAAATGCTTGTGAAAATCCGATTAGTAATGGGATTCCACAAACTTCTTGCTGTTGAACCCTAGAACGAAGTACCCACAAACGGTTGTGACAGACCTACCAAAGGCTTCGCAAACGACCAAACTTACCCTGGCAGGTTCAGGGAGCGGCGCTCTGTTTGATTGTCAACAATATTGATCAGTGTCCCGGGCTCAAAGACCTCCTCGCTGGGACTCCCAGCTCCGGTAGCGCCTGCTTGCAAGCTCAATTGATGTGAGCTAGCTACAGCGCTGCTGGCACTTTGTGCATTGGACGGCTTGCAGCTGCAGGCCAATGAACGTCTTGAACACATTGTAAAAACATCCATACAGCAGCTGCTACTACAACATTCACAATAATGCCAATCTAGGCTCAAGCTGATGAGATACACCTGAGTAATGTTAATACTTGATGCAGAGCAACATGCTCCGCTGCATCCACACTGGGTGCGCAAGCTGGCAAACGTGTCTAGTGTTGTTGCTGAATCTACTACACAGCATTGCCAAATTGCTCGGCGGCGCAGTCACCCCGGCAAGCAAGTCCCTGCAAAATGTACATACGTCATCCCTTTGGGCAATTGCTCTCTAGTACTGCTGTGCCAGAAGTGACCATGAGAGCAGCGCTGCAATCAGCCAGTGGTACAACAACATTGACAACGGAAGCTTAAGCACGACTCAGCGATCGCGATCGCGATGATCAGCGTTGTCATGACATCAGGCAGCCGCCGAGGCTGTGTACAGTATACTACGTAGCACATGACACAAAACATGTCGCATGACAGTTGTACCACGGCAGATCTCTAGAGGCAAGTTCACGAAAAGCCTAGCTAGGACGTACACTATTGTTCAACAACACGCAGTGGAGCTCGTGGAGGACGAGGGTGACTGGATCCAGAACGGTGGAGAATTAAGTGGCTGGAGAGGTTTAAGGATTGTCTTGTGAAGGTAAACGAAGATGGAATGTCGCTCCGTCCGCTAGAGCAGTGGACGGTTGGAGAGCTAGCTAGGAATGGACAAGTAGCCATGCAGGTATTAAATTTTATGCATTTATTCACTGAATCAGCTGACAGCTATAGCTAGCAGCTCTGTAGCTTTGCACGTATGGCACCATGCAGTGACACTATGCAGCTATGCAGCCATCCAGCTATGCAATTATGCAGCCATGCATTTATGCAGCTAGCAACTATGCAACTATCACACCACGCATCAGATTTTGTGATGTAAATGACATGCGCTGTAGGCTTCGACAAGACATGGTTGCTCATGTCCTCCTGTCATTCAAGTTGCTGTTTTGCCAACACTGCACTTCCGCAAGCTCACAATCTTGTGTCCGTAATTGCTGCTCTCAATCTCTGAATGGTAGTGCCGAAGACAAAGGACATATAGCGTCTGCACGAGATTCAGAATCTAACGTTTTAAACAAAGAAGCCGGAATGCAAAGCAGTGGACCCAAAACGAAAACTTGTTCCACAAGTTTTTGTTTTGGGTTCTATTGAAGTTCCGGATGGCAAACTAGTTCAGAAGTGGAAGTGGACACCTGGAGTGTAGATCAGAAAAGGAAACGACGGTGTCTTGTGTGCGGTGGCGGTCATGTATAGACAAGCTTGATTAATAAAGAGATAATATGATCTCGAGTTTAGCCATTTGAGTGATAGCTCATTGACAAGGAAGAAGGTGCTTGTCTTAATACTGTATGTGACTTTCCTATGTCGCTCCGTTCGCTAGCTAGAACTGATGCATCCACTGTGGATGAAGTCTGATAGTTGGAGAGCTCAGAATGGCCCGGGTTGTTTTCTCAATGTTATCCAGATTTGCAACTTGTTGACCATACTTAATACGCAATACGTAATTACGTAATACGTAGTAGTTTACATCATGGCAAAACAGTGGCAGTATAGTGGCCAAAACTATAGTAGCTACGTTAACCACCATCCTGTCTCAAACTTATCAGTTTTCAATGTATTTGGTACCACAACAGCAAACATAACGTACAAGCAATGTACAAGACAGAAAACTAGCAGTGGCATTCAGTCCCCCGCTGCCTCCTCCTCGTTGTCACTCTAGTCTACCTCCTGGTAGTCAAGGTCTTGAATGCGCTTAGCTAGCCGCAAATTGCTGAAGACTTACATCAGGTCATCAGCCCTTCTTGGCGTTAGATTGTTACGTCTCTTGGAATGAATGAAGCTTAAGCACGACTCAGCGATGATCACGTTGTCATGACATCAAGCAGCCGCCGAGGCTGTGTACAATATAACAAGACCACCTTGCACATGTGTTGAAGCATGGCTAGCTGAGGCTATAGCCTCACATGCATCCCTAATTGTCTATGCCCGTATGCTTGTGGTGGCCAAACTTTGTTTATCACCACTACACGAAAATTGGGCAATCGCAAGGTTTTTGTCATACGACGTAAATTGTTGTGAATTTTACTGTGTCGGAACATTCCTCAAATTTGTCCGCCACGAGACACACGACAGAAAACAAGTCGCATGACAGTGGTAGCACGGTACAGGCACGTTGACCAAAGACCTAGGACGTATAGGGGTTTTAACGACAAGTAGTGGAGCTATATAGGACGAGGATGAAAAGTCACCGCTGGATCCAGAACGGTGGAGAATTAATTGGCTGGGAAAGACTCGCGGTTCCCGATCGAGAAATCTTCGGCTTTGCAGCCATATAGCTACGCAGCTATGCATCTATTCAATGAATAAGCTGAGAGCTAGCAGCTGTCATGCATAGCTTTGCATGTATGACACCAATGGCATGCAGTGGGCAGCCATGCAGCCATGCAGCTATGCAGCTGTATAGCCATGCATTGATGCAGCTGTGACACCACGCAGATCTTCTGTGACATGCGTCATTGAATCTACAAGACAGGCGCTGTAGGCTTCAACAAAACATGGTTGCTCAAGTCCTCCTGACATGTCATTCGAGTTGCTTTTTTCCAACAACAAAATTCCGCAAGCTCACAATTTTGTGTCCGTAATTGATTGTGCCCCAAGACAAAGGGCACATATATGCTATATAGCGTCTATACGAGATTCAGAATTTTCTCAGCGTTCTCGTTGAGTATTATATTTCTCCGGTTATATCCGAGCGAGTGTTGCTAGATGGACCGGCGTGAACAAGTTTAGGAGGAGACAACGAATTTTTGTTTTGGGTGCTAATGAAGTTCCGGACGGCAAGCTAGCTCAGAACTGGATAACTGGGGTGTAGGTAAAGAAAGAAAAGAAGAAAGAAAAGACGGTGCCGTTGTGCGTAACGTAGTGGCGGTCATACATAGAGAAGCTTGATTAAAAAATGACGTGATCTTGGTTTGGACCGTTGGGTTGGCCCATGGGTTGCGGGCGTTGTTTGGTAGCTCATATCATAGACGAGCAAGCAGCATGTCGGGGCTGATGTCTCGCGCGCAACAGGCGGGACGACAGCAAGCAACAGCAGCAGCGCATCTGAGTCTCCACAATTGTGCACTTGTTAGCACCTCTTGCACGTGTATATGCGTATTACACGCGAGAACGTGCATTTTAAGCCAACGAGGTCCGAAACCAGATGCATCTGATGCCTCATGTTCTCCTTGCCTTGGTCATTCTGCCGTGGTCTTGCTGACTACGTACATTGCATACTTCATCGTCGTTGCCTAGAAGACAGCATGCATGCTAGGACACGTATGGAAATTTCTCACGCAACCCGGTCCATTACTGGCTATCCAAACCATCGTGGCTATCCAAACCATCGAACTGCGTCCTCTCTCTAGCGAATGGAGCGCCATAACAATGTGTCAAGACATGCCTAAGACTCCTCAGTTGTGCCATGGCAATGAACAATGAAAAGCACATATGTGTATACTGTAATGCTGCCTGCTCAGGTCAAACACAAGTGTAATTCACTATTTGTGAATGCAAAGAAAGGCTTAGCTGTAACAATTATTGTTAAATCAAAATTGTAGCAGAAAAGCAACAGAAGCGGCAGCGGTGGAAGCAGCCTCCCTTGCCGATGATCACGATGCTGCAAGTCATCGAGTAGCCCAGCATTGCAGAACAATAGCAACTTGCCTCACAGTGCTCTGTATAACGCTTCTTATGCAAGCCTCAAAGAGATTTTCCATCACAATTACTGTTTATGTAATTACCAGGATAGCTCTGATTTTGGCTGAATGCGGTTGGAGAGGACAATTTTGAGAGGGTATGATTTTCGAAAGCTGTCACTGTTTCTGGGCAGACATGCCTGCAAGGGCGCAGGTTTACCGTCAGACTCGGCGCCCTGATAAAAGTTATCAGAGTGAGTCAAAGCTTTATCAATGAATTAAAAGGGAGGTGATACCGCTGAAGCTGAATTTCCTGATAGGTCGCCTCAGAGTTGCACATGTGTGCAAGGTGAGCTTCTGTTGGCAAAGTGAGGCCCAATGCTGACTGGTGCCCGCATGTTGTAATCTGTCAGTTCGTCAATTGTCCACGGCATATGGCTGGAGGTTGCTGAGGTGCCAGCCAGACCCTTCATTAGAGGGCTACAGGGTGAAACACATGTCGGCAGTCACGGCAGACCTTACCTGTTTGGGTCGGTTTCTAAAATCTGAAGGAGCTGTGTCCTGAAAATCATGTGCGGCGTTGACGGCCGGCATCGGTAAAAACTGTCCATCTCGTCGTCTGCGCTTGGCAAGTCTTGCTTGCCAAGTGCAGTCTTTGACAGGGCTATGGCCTGCACCGAGTTGGCGCAGTGGGTGTAATCGCTTTTGTACGGACAAGTCGAGCTGCGGCCGAGGCCCAGAACAAAGCCAGCTTGACTTTGCCATCTCCTTGTTTAAAGAATCGCCAGACTGCAAGTGCTCTATGAGGCAGCTGCGATCCTTGCCGGAGTGGCATATGACCGCGCAAATCCAGCTGATTCAGAAGCAGGTGCAGTGGTTGCGCCGTTGAACAGCAGTTTGCGCAGCAGCGGACCCTGTGCATGCGCCGTTGAACAGCAGTTTGCGCAGCAGCGGACCCTGTGCATGCGCCGTTGAAAAGCAGTTTGCGCAGCAGCGGACCCTGTGCATATGCCTGGTCCTTGCGCCGTTGAAAAAAAAATTGCGCAGCAACGTACGCTATATATGTGCCTGCCTTACCATTGTCCGCATTCTTTCTGGCACCAGTGCCGCAGGGGTTCAGCCAGGAGATCTCTAGAGGCGCAGGCTGACAGCCAGGAGATCTCTAGAGGCGCAGGCTGACATTAAGTAACACCTGGTTTAGGGCCGATCTTGCAAAATCAAAGCTGTGAAGCACACGTAAGACGAAATTTGACGAGAGGTGAACGTCAACAAAGAAATTAACATGTGACAAAGGAACAAGGGTAAACTATATTGCCAGTTTACCACTTTGCAGCGAGCGCGCAGACTCTCAGGCATCTACACACTTTTTTTTTGAGGGTACACACAAATTTGTTGTTGCAATCAGGTGATGCTCTGCGCCCGATGCCCTGGAACTTGCATGCCAACCTGATCAACACTGAGTCACAAGCTCGAGTATGAGCGCTTGATCAGGCTAGCCTGTCACACAGGTTTCAACTGATACAATTGCTTTTTGCAGTTGCTTTTTGCAGGCTCGCTTTTTGCAGGCTCTGCAGTACCACTGGTGACTGATTTGAAGCCTTGTTTGGCATGCAGCAGCAGTAGTTGAAGCAGTGGGTGAAGCAGACCGCACTGGCCTGCAGCAGCGTGAAGAAAGGCTCAGAGTCATGAGAGCAACTCTCTGTAGCAGCGTGAAGAAAGGCTCTAGAGTCATGAGAGCAACTCTTTGCTGCCTTGACGTACTGCCCATCATGACTGAGGCTTCAGTTCATGCGCAGTCATACCTGAGACTGAATGCAGCCCAAGGCAGGTGTGCTTCTGAAAGGCAATCTA
>JAABUP010002925.1_pt1 | contig 31403 bp, 41 predicted proteins | sample 5559201 | NCBI WGS metagenome assembly JAABUP01 (sample SAMN10711887, study PRJNA513373) | rock metagenome | isolation source: Antarctica rocks | place: Antarctica
ATTGATTTTCAGGTGCAAGCTTTGTTGAAGCTCTGGTGATTTTCCGGCAAGACTGCGTGTATCAGGCCTTCAGAGGGCCCCCCAAGGAAGATGCATTGAGAGACTTCTTCGGCAGGCTCCAAAGCCAAGGCAAACCCAAGAACACCGGTGGTGCAGTTGTTTCTCCGCCTTCCTCTAGCTCTTCATCTTCAGTGGCTGACAGCATAGACGACAGCAGGGTTTCTTCTTCTGCTGCTTCTTCTTCTTCTTCGGCTTCTTCTTTATCTCTGACTGGCAGCATGCAAGTGACCGGTGACTCTTCTTCCTCGTCTGGATCACCAGTGGATGGCGGCGTACATGCCAGCACTGCTGGTGCTTCTTCTTCTGGCAAGAATGATTTCCCACACAGCAAGGAGCAGACCAATGCTTCTTCCACTCCTGTGCCTGTAGCTGCTGCTGACAAGGACATTTCTGTTCCTGGCAGCACCCTCGATGTGAATGGTAGTGCTGCCAGGGTGAGCAACGGCAGCGCTGGCAATGGTATACAGAAACCCAGAAGTGATCAGGAGAGCAATCCTGACTTAGCCGAGTTAATCAAACCGGGTATTCGATGAGATCTTGATGTCTTGCTGAACATGAATGAATCAGGACTTGCCTGCAGGTCAGATCAGCACTGGCAGACTTCTTTGTGAATATCCATGAATTAGTAACTCTGCTGTTGCACCTCATGACTGACATGCCTAGTCACAAGCCTAATGGCTGCAGGACCTATGACATACTCAGAGCAACAACTATGGCAGACAAACAGGTAATCTGAGTCAAGAATAAGTATGCAGCAGTTTTAACTGTTACATCGATGGACCGGATCTCCAATATGCATTTTAAGGGCGCACTGATCTGCAGAGCCTGGTAACATGCCTGGATTATGGAAAGTCTGATACAGTACGCGTTCATGCAAGTTGGGGTTAGGATGCGCAGTTGTGACTGTTAATGTGCTTTCAAGTTAGACCCGCTGAAGTTGTTGAATAAGTGAAGCTTTTTATTCTCACAAATTGCCTGTTACAACGTCTGAGTTCTTTTTTGCAACTGTTAGCCATGCATATGGTATGGATCTTTCCATTGCAGGTGTTTGGTACATTTAGCTTGGACTGTCCCTCAATGCAGTGAATGCGTTCATGCTTGATCATCAGGACCCTGGGATACCGATGCGTTCCCGCTGGCAGATTTGAAGTTTATCGTGTTGCGCAGCACACACTCAGCTGAGGCACCTGCAAGCTTCACAACGTGGACTGTGCACGTGCAAGTCACGGCACCTTGCCCCAGTGCCATTAAATTGACTACGTATATTGTGCAGAGCAAGTTTGCTGCATTGCTGACATTTGCTTTATTTTGCTGAACCTCACTCAAATCCCAATTGCAGCAAATTTCAATGGCCCTTTGAAGTCTAGGTCATCAGGCTGTCCTGATCTTCAAGCAAATCTAGCAAACAGGTGAAACACTCAGCATTAGAAGCATAGCATTGGAGTATAACAGCTTCTTAGCATCATTTGTGTGCACCTGCAACTGTGACTTCCAAAATCAACTACCCTGAAAAATATCTGTAAGCTTGGAGAACTACATTCGCTTCTAAACCCAAGCACATATTGCAGGTTTGCTTGTGACATTCCACTTCCAACTGCTTGTTCACATCACTTCAGCATTGCAGGTCATGTGGGTCATCCACTTGAGGCTGGCAGAGGCAGTCTAGGCTCATCACATAGAATGATGGAGTCCACAGAGTCAGCCAGAGTGCCTTGAATGACTCCCCAAGTTGCTACCTTGCCGGATGTGGTGCCTGCAGAGAAAATGCTACAAATGCAGTGTGTGCACAACCCTTTTCAACAAGCCAAGCGGACAGGTGACATTACTATCACTTCAGCTGGAGCTTGACCAAGCACAATAGCAAGAGTGAGAGTAGTGCAAGCTCAAAAGCAGACCGCTTACCAGTGCAGCTGCGGCTATCAAACAGCTGGATGCTAGTACCATTACCGGCCACGTACGACTCCCATGAGTTGGTTTTGATCAGGTTCTGCGAAAGTCACGCTCCGCCGTCGGTGGTGCCAACACGATCATGGTGTCACGATGCACGGTGGTCAAGGTCAAACATTCCAATTTTAGAGGCCGCACTCGTACAGGCTGAATGCAACCTCAGCAGAAATTCAAGGTATTGGGCTGTGCTATAAGCAGGACGGGGATAAGCGGGGATATACCAGACTTGTGCATGGGGAGCACCCGTTGTATGGCATCAAACCGGAAAGTTCTGAGAATTGCCTGAATAGTCTTTATTGTCGAACATGATGACAGGCGTAGTCGTCAGAGGCTAAGTTGCAGCCATGACGGAGACCACTCCCGCCAACAGCAGGCAGAGCAAAATGGAGGTTTGACGGGTCTGCATCTTTAGTATTGCCCCTCGCGACTATGGTCCAAGGTGATGGAAGCTAGCCAGCGCAGTCTTTGCAATCAATGCAGACAGTCACTGTACAGTTGCGACAGGCAAGCAGTATATACAGAGCTACAGAAGGTCGGGCTCTGCCTAGCAGCTGGTGGTGGACAAGAGGAATGACTAACTAATTAGTCATAACAGAAAGTGAAGGTCTTAGAGGGAGAGTCACAACCTCCACAACCAAAGATCGTTGATCTGGCTGTCAATATGCCTCGGGTCTATGCAGAGCAGCGCTATGACATCAGCATCACTTAATTCAGTGCTCTGCCGAGCCTTTGGGCTCACAGCTGATCCCAGGAGGGACGAGGGTCGCCATGGACAACACAGTCTGGATGGTTGTGGTTGGCGAGGTGGCTGCTGCTGTGCACTCAGTCATTATCGGTACGCTTGCCATTGCTCAGCGCCTCAGTTCACTTATTGATTTCTCGCGAGTTTTTCACTTTTATCTGATGGTTCTGATGGTTCCCATATCACATCACTGTCAGTGCGGCAGGAGCAAATATAATGATCAGCTGTTGGGGGCCCGTGCTTGGTGCCAAAGCAGTGAGTTATCGGACCGCAATAATCCTTGGGGTCATCTGTCAGAGTGCTGGTGCCCTTGCATTTGGGGCTGAGAAATACACTGTCTTTGGAGACCTGTTGCAGCAGTGGACCAAGCTTGAACCCTACCCAAGGCTGACAGCATATGCACTGATGTGGATCGTTGCCATACCTGTCGTCTGGCAGGTTTTGGCTGTATGGCAAGCTGTGCCCATACCAGAACAGGTTGGTCTGATGATGCGTCCTTCAAGCTGTACATGGGACCTTTCCGATGTGTTGCACCATACCTGGATCAGAATCTAGTGTTATTCCTGCCTACGTTTGTACTGCAAAGCTCATTCTGAAGGACTGCCATGCAGCTCTTGCGTTCTCATACACCTGCTTGGTATAGCTTTTGTCACACTTGTGCAATGCTGCATCTGCCTGCATGCAGGGTATTCTTATTTGTACCCAAACTTGCATTGTGCAGGGAAGCATATGCCTGTCCTAGTTTTAATGTTACTTCATTCCTGACCAATCTGGTATTGGCAGTGTTGCCTACAGGACAAGCAGTGCGTCCCACATCCTGCCTGCCTGCCTTGCTGTCTGTCTGTCTGTCTGTCCGTCCGAGGCTTTATTCATGCAGTTGCCAGCACAGTTGGCGCAATAATGGTGTTTCGCGGCGCCTCTGAAATAGAACTTGGCAAAAGCACCCCCTCACCACCATTTCTTACCGGATTGGGCTGGGCTTTGGCTGTGTGGACCATTCCCCCAACATTTGCTGTCTGCGGCTGTGCGTTGCTCTTTCTTCTCTTCAGAAACATGATAATGCATAACGAAGACACCCTACACACTGTGCTGTGGGTGAGCATGCCACTCTGAATTAAGGCCTTGTGTGGCCTATCTTGTATGCCAATCTGTGCGGCACGTCATGTTTCATCTTCTACAGTTGCCCGGGTGTTGATGCATTGTCATACCTAGCTCATCATCAGCCGGAAAGCAGCATTATTAAAATTGTCATTACTACTTATATACTCAGATTTGTATAATACTGTTTTCATTATTATTATTCTTGTTACTATCGTAATTGTCACTACTATTGTTAACTAGGCAAGCCTACAAGTACTTGCAGTTGCTGCCAGCAGTTGCGTGCACGGTGTCAGTGGAGTGTGTGCTGATGCTGGTGTACAGCATCTGCTCACCCAATGGCACGACAGCCTTTGAGACCACGCCTCAGGAGCCATGCATCATAGCTTCTGCTGTGGGCTCGGCGGCAAGCATCGCCACATGCCTTGGAGTTCCTTATTTGTCGCGCCGGCTGTGGCATCATGCACCCCCCATGGTTAAAAGGATGGACCGGCTGGGCTTGGTGAGCATCTCCTCCCGAGGTTTTAGGGTGCATGTTTGGGGTTCAGGGTGCATGTCTAGGGTTTAGGGTGCATGTTTGGGGTTCAGGGTGCATGTCTAGGGTTTAGGGTGCGCATCGGCACAACTGCCTGTGCACTACAATGCTCGTGGACTCATTTGCTGAGTCATTCGTTTGTATGGTTCTGTTTGTTGAGCTGTTGTTGTTGCTGATGGCCTGCAATCGCCACACCAGCTTAGGCCACAATTGTGACCTCTGCTGTGTTATATGTACATTACAGCTGTCAAAACACCAAGGGAAAGAAAAGAAAAGGAAAAAAAGGAAAGGAAAGGAAAGGAAAGGAAAAGAAAAGAAAAGAAAAGAAAAGAAAAGAAAAGAAAAGAAAAGAAAAGAAAAGACTACACCTTTCTGCGTCAATTTAATGAGAAGCCAAGCACTATACCGGGCTGCCCAGTGGGGCTTCGCCGTTGATGTATTTTGCCGGTACATTAGTAGTGAGCCTCAAAAAAAGGCTTGTAGCCTTTTCCTTTCAAGGAACTCAACACATGTATGGCAAAAAAAACTTTTACGCCTTTCGGCGTTCCCGGGTGCAATGTGTGGCACTAGTAACTTGTCATTGCACTAACATGTTAGTAGTGACGCCTCAACATTGAAAGTATGCTTGTAGCTGATTTCCTTTCAAAGTCTGGCACATTGCCAAGAGCGCAAAAAAGACGTTGTGTAAGACACCAACCGCCATTTTGTTTGCATACACAGACAACTTTTCAATATTCGACTGTATTGACTTGTGTGTCTTGACGACTTTGCACTTGCCATGTCGTGCCTGACTTAAGCACTCTGCTACATGACTCTGACTGCAATCTTCCTGCTGGTGGTCAGAGCCTTACCTTTTCTATCAGTTGATGACTTGAACAGGGGATGTGCTTGCCAAGTTGTTGAAAAGAACATATACAAATTCTTGCAGCTTCTTACGCATCATTTTCAAGACAACCTCTGTGTTTATAGGTTTTGTCTACAAACATTGGCGGTTGGAGAAAGTTTCTATGGTCTCGGACAGCTGTGAATGATTTGTTATTCTCAGAATCCTTAGAGATTTTCTGTTGACGCCTTTGATGAGTCCCAAGAACAGAGTTGTAAGTTCATGGATTGAATTGTTATTGATACTAAACAAGCTGCTGTTATAGTCTACATATTTTTTGTATCCAGGTCTGCTTCATGTAGTAAAAGGGTACGGCCGTTGTCGTCATGGGAATTACAGAGCCCATATGTGCATCCCAGACGTTACAACTACTCCCCCCCTCAAAGCACGCTCGTCCTCGAGCGTTCACATTGAACTCAACTCAACTGGAGAATGTGTCGATTGGGAGAAATACTCTTTCACCGCGCAGCGGAAAGTCGGGATCGAACTGGCGAGTCGCCGCGACCTAAGAATTTCTTAGGTCCGGAGCGCTAACCGGCAAGGTTAAAGCGACCAGCTTCAGAATCCGAAACCAATTGTAGCAAAAGGGTACGGCCGTTGTCGTCATGGGAATTACAGAGCCCATATGTGCATCCCAGACGTTACACTTCAGCCCAAGAGTTTGTGCTCCTGGGCTGAAGCACAACTTGTTTCAAGCAACGCGCTCAGATTGTCTCATGCCCATTCAATTCAGGCTTGCAATGCACTGTGACTATCGTTTGGCAACCACACAACCAGGAGTGGAGTTGACGCATGAGGCGATGCATTTTTAAAAATGAGAATTAAAAATGAGAATTAGAAATTTCAGCCAGCTTGTTTGAAAGAGCCGTGCCAACTGTGGTCTTTGCCGAAACACAGTTGTGTACAAGAAGAGAGAAGTTATGACTGCGTGGTGTTATCAGTTTCAACAGACGTGTCAGACTGCCTTCTAACTGACAAGGTATTCAAAGCAATGCCAGTAGTATAGCTTCCCTGGACTCAGCAGCTGCAGTGATGACTGCCTTCAACAGTGTCCTCGTTGCAGCTGCTGAGTGCAGGAAAGCTATATTGCTACTGGCATTACTTTGACTACTATGTCAATTAGTAATTCCAGAGAGTATCATGATTTTATGAGCAATTGCTGTACAGTCACAAGACTGCTTGCATGACCCATACACGCAGCAAATTTTCAGATGACCGGGTTCAGTGAAATTGCAAGAGCAAAGCCAGCGGCCTGCACATACCTAGTTCATCATGAGCTAGAAAGCGTAAAAAATGTTAACATCTTGGTTAAAGCTAAAGGCTGAGGCAAGTCTGACTCAGGGCGTTTGATCATTTCATTATACTCAAGCATGGTGATCAGGTGCTCGTGACTCAGTGAGCACCTGACCAGAGTCTCCATGCAGGCCAGTGAGGCTGGAATGAGCAATGAGGCACTCTGCTCCTTTCAGTCTGACTGCATGAAGACTCTGCGCAGCAAGCCTTTTTGACTATTGTACTTCCTTGTCATCAGATTGCACAGCAGGTGCCTGTGCAACTTGACGACAAGGAAGTACCATATTCAACTAAAATCAACGAGGCTTGTGGCGCAGAGCCTGCATGTAAGCTAGTAGGCTTGAAGTGATCACCCATGAAGCTTCCTCAAGGCCGAACAGTTTTGGCTGACAATTTGAGGTCTGCTTGCCAGATCTGGACTGCTAACATGGACACAAGACCAATTTTGTCCCTGATGCTTCATGAGTGTTGCGGGTACTAGCAGTTGATTGTTGTGTTTGATTTGTCTGGGCTTGGACATGTTGATTGAGGCTTCTTGTTACCCTTATGTGACCAAAACCGCCGGTTGATCAGTCCAGCGTGTTTCACTGGCTGTCAAGGACCTGTACAGCTTAGAAGCTGTTGCTCTGCAGAGTCTGTGATTTAATTAAATAATTAACTGTGATGGTTTTAAAACCATGCTGGAGTGGTTGATCTTTTGCTTCAGTCACGAAAAGGCACTCCTCGATGATATCAACCAGCTGCAGCGCAGGGTGTCAACAGCAATGTTGCAACAAGACTGCATCAAAGGATTTGGTTTCCAGCATTTAGCACAAGCAGCTGTCAGGAACATAAACTGGATGAGCGGGCGGGTATTCTCAAAGCGCGATACTAATGAATGATAATATAGGAACAGTATAACATTAATGATAATGTGATAGTAATGTAGCGCTAATATGTCATGAAATGATTTCACTACTATATTACAGCCTTGATCAAGAGCTCTCACGAGGTCTCTACAAGCTCAATCATTAATTGTGAATTTGTTTTATCTTTAGTAATTTAGAGTTTGAGTATGGATGTCAGACCTGATGAGCAGACGTTCGAACGTCTGGCTGAATTCAGCTGTGGCAGCCTTTGTGTTTTGGCCCTCGCTCCAACCCCACCAGCCTGCTTGAAATGTCTGCGACACAAGTCTCTTTTAGCTTGTCTTGCCAGTGTTTTCTGCAAGTTAGTAATCCTGGACTAAGGGCCTGATAACAACAATGACACTAATTTGAGCTTTCCGGCTCATGATGAGCTAGGTAAACGTACAGGTGTACGTGCCTGACACTGAGAGGTGACATCATGCTTTTGAAGCGAGGACTTCAGCGGGGATGGTGACTTGATGCAACACATCTCAATGACGCACCAAGCTGTCACAACATCGAAAGTCCTGAGGGACTCTGTTCTTGAACCCAATGGGTGTCATCTCACTCCACAATGGGACAATCAATTGGACATGTCTCCCTTTGCAACAGTTTTAGCATCCTGGAATGTGCCAATATAGCTTGCCACCTAAGCGCTTACACAGTGATTATGCATCATTTCCCTTACACAGTGCCGTCATTGTAGGGCCTCCTGTCAATGAAGCGGTACAGTCAGTGTATGCTAACACAGTCATTGCTGCTGTATTTGTATGAAGTAACATTGTTGTGCGTCTCGATGACAGAGTTGCAATGCATGTGCACTGACATGAGGCCATCTCAATCATGCGCTGATGAGCATCAATACAGTCCATAGCAAACACCCAGATCAGGCATACCTGACCTCATCTGGGGAGGATTGTGTGCAGTCTAATGTGCACACAAGCATGTCATTGAGATGGCTCACCAGATGGTGGATCAAGGACTAAGAATGCGCCACAGATGCGTTTTTGTGTCATACTACATGCAGAAGAACGGGTTGGTTCTGTTCACCAAGGTCAACCAGCTTAATTGCTAAACCCACAGCACACACAGACATGGATGCATGCACACACGCACTCACACACATCACCTCGCCTCAGATGCTTGTCAAAGTGATTGATTGTGTATAACAATTAATGCCTTTGACAATCATGTTAGGCAGATGTTGACGTGGAAACTCATCAAGTTTTGTCTCACATGACCATACAAGACCACTAGATGCTTCATCATCAGTGTGAATACCCTGTGCTCTGATGCATTGAATGGAAGATGGCTTCATTGCCTTTAGAACAAGCATGACTGTAGGGTGCAGCACGATGGATGATGCTGCATACTGCAGCCGTGCCTGATCTCAAGGCTGTACATAATCACATCTTTGATTCAGTACTGCTACACTTCACTAGTGCTGCGCAAGCACACAATCACGTGCTGCTCAGCAAGCTGATCAGGCAGAGCACATTGTAGCGCAACTCTCTGCATGTTCGCTCACAAGACGCTCTAGATCAATGCCCTCCCCAGACACAGAAGGCTCAGTGCTGATGGAACTCTTGCATCATTGCTTTGACAATGCCATGCGCGCGACAAAGCATGTCATGCATGCGTCATGATATGTCACAGGCATTGTAGTGCCAAGGCAAAGATGCAAGGCTTATGACACACTGGGCTGCTGACAAAGTATGTAAATCACTCATTGTCAACTGCGTACATGCTTGCGCAGGCCCTACATCCCAGGTGTTGAACAGCTTGAGAGAGATCAACCCCTTGCCCCTCAGCAGCGCTAGCAGTGCTAGCAGCAGCAAAGCAGCTGCCACACTGGGCTGCATGAGTCAGCTGGTGACTAACGCTGTGAGAGCCGGGGACTTGCCACCTGAAGCTCGCAGAGCACCTGGCGACGAGCCAGTTTGAAGCTCACGGCAAAAGGTCGGTCATGCTGGTCTGGACTACCATGTTAAGTCATCACACAAGGATCTCACATGCAGAGCAGCAGCTAGCACAGCTGGTCAAGCAAAACCTCCATGAAGGGGCACAAGGAGCATGGCCACCCGGGTGATGAAGGATGAGTGGGTTTTCACACAAGACACCCAGTCATGCTTTGTCACATGGGGCTCATTGCTGGAGTCGCCCTTAGCACCACCACAAGGCCTAGGCTTTGCCCTCTGGCAGATTATACATGACCTTGCCACTGACTCAGCAAATGCTCAGCCGGCCAGTCCAAATGGCCTTGTGGGGCAGTCTTGGCTGCTAGATCAGGCTACAAACCCCAGAGCAAGTTGAAAGTCAAATGACACACTCAGGAGTGTCGGTCTGATCTGTGTCTGCACCAGCACTGCGCTTGTCGCCTTGATCGGAATCGGCAGCACAAGAGATGTTACGTTGTCAGCAGAACATGTTACAGAGTCAGGAGAGGGCGTCACTCATGACAGTGGTATTGCAAGCTCCAGCAGGCGAAGCCCCTGCGTGACATCTGTAACTCACAAGCTGTGCTGTTTCCTGTCATAAGCTGTACACCGTGCAAACAATGTTTGTACAGCATGTTGTGTACAACGTAAACATGATGCAATAGATGTATTGTAGATCTTATACGTAATGTTAGTACATTGTGCTTTAGGGTTTAACTTTTTAGGGTTTAGCTCTGAAACATACCTGACTGCTGCTCTCCCAGGGGACGATACATGTTTGGTGAGTGCATGTTCAATGCATGAGTATTGGGTATGCTCAAACACCATCTGTTCTAGCACTGCAGCTGGCAGAGCTGCTACAGGGACTGTTTGCAGATGCCCAAATGTCATTAGTCATCCACAAAACGTGTGTCTCCCGTATGCTCAGCCCTGACCCCCCTGTGAAAGGGCCTATTTTGGCAATCAGTGTGCAAGGAAGACAACAGAGCGACGGACAGTGCCATGCATTACTGAATTCAGTCAGTGAACAAGGGTTGTCCCCTAGGTATGCACAGCCCTGAGTAGCTGCCTGGGTTGACAAAGGCTACCGTTCAATGACCAAAAGCTGCCTTTTGATGACCCAAAGCTGCCTTTTGATGACCATAGGATGCATGCAAAATGTGCTCTGAGCAAGTTTGTCCGTGAAAGCAAGTGCATACGAGCATCCAAGGACATGCTTGGCCCGGTCACAGTTGCAACTCTTTTTGGTCGTCACCTGTGCTACAGACTACGCAGCAGTTGCACTGTGCAGGAGTCAGTGTTGGTGGTGGTACGCACTGCACCTTTACTACTCAGTGGTGGTCGTCACTTGCACTATGTGGCAGTCACTCACACTTCATAAAAGGCCATAAAAGGCAACACAAAAGCACTTCATGATAGGCATCAGCACCAGTCAGTTGCACAACACAATATTCAGTAATAGTAGTCAGTTGCGCTGCGTAATGTACATACATCAAATTTTTGCGATCTGCCAGCAGGCAGCTCCAGAGCATGACCCAAAACACATGATCTAAAATACATGACCTAAAACACATGACCTAAAACACACGAGCTAACACACATAGCATCTGCTCCTTGGAAGTGCGTTGCTGTAGTCAACACACATCACACTGCCATACAGCTGGTAGCTACAAAGCTTTGAAGTTGCTGCTGGACATAACAGCCGCTGTGCACACTGTCACCTGCCAGTGTGAAGCCAAGTAATATCTTGGCGAATTTTGACAGACAATCTGAGCAGGAATGGTTCCAAGAGTCTCCTCTGAGGACTTTTAAGGTGTCAATGCAATGTATCAACGTTGAGTTGCACGCTGCAAGCTGATGAGCGTCATAACTAGTTAGCTTTGTAACTGGTTAGCTTTATGACTAGTCAGCATTTTAACTAGTATGTCAACAGTAGATAATTAACTTTATAAGTCACTGGTCAGTGACACATCGGAATCTGTAGTTAGTCTCTGCTCACGTGCAAAATTGATTGTTTTGCCAGATGCTACGTCTTTGATGAATGCACAAACAGGTCTGCAAATATTGCATCTCAAACCTGTTGAACGCAGTAGTGTTGCAGATTACACAACTGCAAGGCCTAGATGAACAACAAAATGGCAGATCTGGGCAGCTGGGTAGTTTTCGGTTGCAGAATCTTGATTTTGTAGGTTTATTTGGGTCTTTGGCTCTAGCTGTATCTGTTTTGCAATGCTGATCACCAGCACTCTCCTGCATGGAGAGGATTGTCACTCGTCACTCACCTCTTCTGCAGCTGCCAACAAGCTGTCTTGGTGCAATCAACTGCGATGTGCAATTGTCTGCAGCAGGAGTCTTGTTGGCAGCTGCAGCGTGACTGCAAGGTCATGAGCTTGATCAAGCAATCATGAAATGGCAGACCAGCAAAGCAAAATTGTCTCTGCAACAACTGACAACCCCAGCAAAATCAAAGCCAACAGCATACTCAGCAGGCTGCTGAATGCACAAGAGCGTCTTCTGCAAGAGCAGCTGGATTGAGCTCGGCAAGCTGATCACAGCAGCCTGCTGATCTATCTTCCAGTGCTCTTGCAGTTGCTGCTGATACCTCCAGAAGCCTGACATCATGAAAGCCTGACCCTGCCATCCTGACATCAGTCATCTCCTGACATGTCATGATCTAACATGGGACTGGGACTGGGACTGGGACTGGGACTGGGACTGGGACTGGGACTGGGACTGGGACTGGGACTGGGACCGGGACTGGGACTGGGACTGGGACTGGGACTGGGACTGGGACTGAGACTGAGACTGAACCTAACATTTGTCTCTGTGCTGGACTGCCAGCCCTGCTCTGAGTGTGCAGTTGCAGCTTTCAATGGCAGTGAGCTCACACAGCAAGCGCAGAGCTGGCAAGTTGGTCTGTTTAAATCAAGCCAGATCAGGCTACTTAGAGTGTCAGGCAGGGAAGCTTTAGCCCTGCAAGTTGGTTAAGACCTTAACATGTGATCTGGCAGGGCAGTTGCCGTGCAGGGCAGTATTGTGCAGGGCTGCTTGGTTCTGGCCTGACCTTCTCAAAACAAGCTTTCAAAGGCAAAGTCTATGTTGTCATGATCATGAGCGCTCAGTTGCACAGACAAATTCAACATCAAGTTCTCAAACTCTACAGAAGCAAATTGTTTTACTACAGAATAAATTTCATAAGGCTGATATGCAATGATTGCTTGCTGCAGGTGCAAGGCATATCCGTCAAGCAACCTTTCAGGCAGACAGACGCACAGGCAGACCGTTTTCTCCAGGAATGTGCATCAGCAAGAAGAAGATCATGGTCACAAGGAGAAGATCATGGTCAGTCAAACAGAGGACAGCAGACAGGCAGCTGCAAAAGGAGAAGAGGAACAATTAGCTTGACATTGCAAGGTACATAGGCAAGGACAGCAAGCTTTTTTTGTCTGGTGGCAATGCAGCCAGCAACCAAGAGAACACAGTCTGCCTGAACAAGAAAGCTATAGGGAGTAAATGGCCTTCAGCTGACTGCAGCAAGAAAGAAGAAATCAGAGCAAGAGCAGCTCATGCAGACGGTGTGCACGACACAACACAGGCCAAGCCATGGGGGATAGCGCTAGCAAATATTGGTCTGACTAAGTCTGACAGACACGGCAGAAAGCCAGCACTGCACAACACAGCACAGCATACTGCACCAAGGAGCTGCTAGCCAAATACATTTGGCTATATAGGCAATCATTGCCTATATGTTATTGAATAACAAGACCTTTGCATGTGCACAATGACAGCACCTGCTTGTCAATGCAGCCAAACACACCTAGCCTGAGTTGTTGCACAGCACAGATCTCCACTCATTTGTCAGTCTGAGTGCACAACCTGCATGTACAGCTTTTAAAAATCTGTTTTAAAGTTTGTCTTGTCATGCAGTCACTGCGTCACTGAGCCTGTGCCAGCACCTAGTTCTCACTGTCTCGAACCGCAGCTTCAACTGACCTACGGCATGTTTGCGCACATGAGAGCGGAGTTTTATATCCCTTGCTGAAGGCAGTAGAGAAAGAGATTGCCATGTTTTAGCCAGCCAACAAGTCTGATCGCATATAAGAGAAGTCATCTGAAGGAAGTCGAGACAATTTGAAGCAAAATTGAAGATCTGCATGTGATCATGTTGCGCATAACAGGACGTCATCGTAGGAAGCGAAGGAGCAAACTGCTGCCTAAGTGGCTGGAGAGGTGCACGCTTGAGTGCAATGGCGGTTGAATCTAAATCTGTGGACATGGGGATTTTTTAGGCTGGATTCGGAGCCCAGGTGTAGTCGCGTGCAAGTACACTGAACCTGGCTACAGTCATGTAGAGCTCAAAGCAGATGCAGAGCCTAGAGCTGGGCCAGATATCGCCAACGGAATCCAAGCTTCGAAGACGCGGCCGCACATATTTTTCAAACTCCCGTGCGTACTTGTCGCTGTACCGAAGACGCTTTGCAGCGTACAACTTTGGGGCTTGGAAGGCTAGACTCAAAACTCTTGCTCTACTCGCGTTGAAGGTCACCGCCGGCTTTCTAGTGGCTTTCGCTCTCTGGATTGGAGCCGTGGTGCTGTACGAGATCTGGCTTGGCCTGATAGCTGATTACTGACTCCCTCCAGGAACCACTACAACAGATCATCAGGTGGCCTCAGCGCCGCCTGTGTCAGCCGCGACGTTATTGGCGTGAGTCTTGGATGACGTTGCATTTGGGGAGATGAGGGAATGTGGCACTTCAGACTTCATGCAGCTCAGCCAGGCTCTTGCAAGCAACCACTTTGCAATGCTTGCTGCCTGCAGTCTTGCATGGAGAAAAGACTTGTTCTTGGCATTGACAGCGTACGGTAGCAAGCATCTTGACAAAGATTGCTCTCTCTCTGCAAAGCCATAGCACATCAACGTGCTCTTGTGCTGCTCATATGGCAGCATCCTTTCCAGTCTTTGACCCTCTGACTAATAATGTTTAGCTTCAAGTCAGACATTTTTTGGACATGCTTTACAGTGCTCTTGTAAGCACAGCATAGTTGAAGTGTAGGCATGTTGCATCAACAGCACGTTGCAAGAACTAACTGGCATCCCCAGCTTACTCTATTGTACGCTTTTCCTGTTGCCCCTTGTGTTCAAGGTACTTAAGGTTGCATGTTTCAGACACATCTCAATCTTGAAGTGAAGCTCACGTGTGTTCTTGTCGTAGCTTCTTAATTCAGTACGGCAGTACTTCAGCTGTGTGATATGCTTGTTGCTGTGCAAACCAGATGTAAACTGTACGAGCTACACATGTCAGCAAATTATCGCACATGAAATGTTGCAGTGTATATTTTGTAAAAAGATTTAGGCCACACACTACATATAATTCATGTTGGCAGCCATTTTATGCAGTATCATGTCATGGCCACATCAGTGCCTGTTTACAGGCATGCAGTGTTCACGTCAATGATAATGACAATCGAACATTGTAGCACAGGCCTGCTTTGACGGATGATGCCCATCAATGGGAAAAGTGTGCCTATTGAATGTGCAGTCTCCAGCAAGTCAAATTACTCAGTAATACATAGCAGCACACAGGACTGAGAGAAGTCAACATGCTCTCAGCGCACATACTCAGCTGCTGGCATTCATCATGTGAATCAACTTCTCTGCCTAACACAGCCTTTGAGTCCTCGGCGCACACTCGCGAACAAGCAATTAGGCGTGTCTGCAGAGCAAAAAAACTACACTGGTGAGAACATACCAGAATTTGCAAATGTCTACAGGACCGGTCTGTGGTACAGAACACATGTGAGGGCTTGTACAGCTCTTGTCATAGCCTCCTTCAAGCTATTTGTTTTGGCCTGTTTGAAAGTCTCTGGCGCAATCGAGAGGCCACCCCATGCTGAAAGTAGGCATCGTAGGACTTGAATACTAATGCACCCAAGACTACACACCCTGCCAGGCTGCCTTGAGGCCACACGGTCTGAAGCAACAGGTAATACGCAACTACAACTCCAGCAGCTAAGCAAACAGCCGCTGCTTCCACAATCCAGGCAGCACAGGCCAGAAAGACGGTCAAGGGGACAAGAATGAACACGTGTCGCAGCAGCTCGATGAGGTCAAGAGCAGATCCATTATCGCCACGATGAAAAGGAGTCTCAACATGTTTCTGCAGGACGAGCTTGACACCGCACGATATCTCCAAGATCACTACCGCTAGGCCCCACAGAAGGCCGCCTGTTGCTACAGTTGTGGCGAGCGCCAGGAGAGGCCCAACCACAGTCATGCATGCCAGTCCCCGACGTGAACATGCATTTCTACTCTCGGGAGCATGGTGACCGATCCAATACTGTGTCAGATCTAAAAACTCTGACGAGTCGCTCCGAAGCCACGGCAGTGTGCATACATCCCAAAGCTTGCATACGGGCGGTGCTGCACATTCAGCTGCGCACGTTTGATGTGCAGTCCCAATGTCTCACAACACAGCAAGATACTGTTCCGACATCAGTGCCAGGTTTGTATTCGGAGGTGTTCACTCACACACTATACCAAAGTCCAACATCAACTTTGTGTTCAGGCTGCGCTGAGGCACACACATAGAAACATCTTGGACATTGCTCACGCTCTGCGAATTACACTCAAGCAGTCACTCTGTCTGCAAAATTGGCTGAACAGCCCTATACACTGACACTCAAGTGCAATCGGCGCTCTTGCTCAGAGCTCTGTACTTTGCTGCCTAGCCAACCACTTTCATGAAATGCTTTTTATGTACAATTGTATTGTCTGACAGTGTTCAAGGCTTGTGTAAAATTGCCTGTCAGCACAGAGAGGAACAAGAATGGAAGCAACCTAAAGCCGATCATACCAATATACTGGTGTACATGTGTACACCATCATACAGCATGGTCTCAATGTTTCATCAAATGCTTCCTGGTAAGCAGTGCAAACAGCAGGGCCACACAGGCTGTCTGCGTCACCTGCAGACAACAGCAGCACAATAAGCAAGCAGGACCTGTCTGCTGATCTGCAGAACAGCTACAAGCACAAGCTAGACCAGCCATCAATTGCCATGCAAATGTACTGAGCGTCCTGGCACACACGGACTGCTTGCTATGAAGTCCCTTGCTCATTGTCATGCGAATCAAACGCAGAATTCTGAAGCTTTCAAGTCAATCTGTTATGTTACTTCATATAGCTCACCTGACCAATTGCTGGGCGAAGTTGCCCCAGCCTACTCAAGTCAGTGTCTGCAGCTCAGTACCAGCTCCTGATGCATTCACGTGGACATCCTGCCAGCCAAGCAGCATGTCATCGTAACTACACCTGGCAGTCTGAAGGCAGGTAGTGACGCCGCAAGGTGACCACATGCCATGGACGTGTGCATGACTGAAGCATGTGCTTCATTCATTCAATCACTTGACACAATTGTTGCTGTAGAGCTAGATACATACTGTACAGGGTCATTACAACAGAGTATCAAGTATGCACATCAGGGTGGCTGCTGTAAGACATGAGCATGCATGTATGTGCTGTAGCAAGATCAAATGCACAAATCCCTTGATGGATCGGATCTCAGATACACGGTCCCATGAAATGCGCATATGCACAATCGTGCCAGTCAGTGGATGTGTAGGAAGGCTGGCCTCACACACAACTTGTTGGGCTAGCTGCCAAAACAGGAACTCAGACAAGGAGCTACCCAGGACTGTACGTACCTGACCCTAGGGGAAGACACTTGGTGAATGAATGAGAGAATGAATGAATGAGCATTTACATGGTTTTTCAAGAAACAACAAAACGGAATAACATACTGCGAATATATATAGATGCATGCAGACTGACCTCATAGATAGTGCTGAATTCCTCAGCAGTGTCGCGGCGCCGAGCTGGACTGTGCTTCGTCTTCTTGGCCATACCCTGACAGCAGACAGGCAGATCTGATCTTGATCTCATAAGCATAGAGGAAACCTTTTTAGGGTTTGAAAGGAATGGTGAGGTTAGCAGGTTACAGTACAACACACTGTCAGGGTGTAGATAGAGTGTACCAAAGCCGTGTTGAATGCAATGCAGCACTCAGCAGAAATGAGTGACACAAACACACCAGAACAACGTCAAGATGTCTCTCCCTCAGCTGCAAGCTAATCTGAGCTAGGGCTGTTGTGGGTTACTCTGCAGATCCAGCTTAGTCAACCAAACTCAAGACATTTGACCTGATGATAATGCTTTGACGTGGAGCACTGTGTATGTGTTGTGGTGATGAGCAAACAGCCAATCGGCGCTTAGCATCATGATCAGCCGGTGGTCGATGGTGTGCTATGCTGACGAGGCAGCAATTGACAGCAATGCACTTCAAAACCAAAATCACTGTAACAATCTGCCTTTGTCATAAGGGTCCCCTACAGATGTACGATGGTAAGCCATTGTAACCAATATGCATTGTTACGCATACATACCGCTTCCAGGTCTGCTGCCTCTCTCTTCTCAACTTCTGCATCCTGCTCAGCATCCAGACCTGACACTCCTGAGTACCCAGGCAGCCTAGTTGATTGCACAGTCTTGCCATCCTCATATTGGTAGTCCACCGATTTGATCTGCAGCATTGTTATAGCAATATTACTCATCGATAGGACAGATGACTGATGTAGAAGAACATCTGCTTGCCGAGCGATTGACCAGCCTTGCTTGGGAGAAACAGTCATATATAAAGAAGGCAGCCATGGCTCCTGTGAAGGGTCAAGCCTGAAAGGCAAACATGAAAAGGCAAGCAGACATGCATGCGAAGGGCAGGCAAGATGCAAGATGCAAGCTTACCGGCTCCTGAGAAGGCCTGAAGGTAAACTCATACACCAGGAAAGCAACAATGGCGCCTGTGAAGGGTCCCACCCAGAAGATCCAGTGGTGGGTCCAGTCCCCATACACCACTGCTGGCCCAAACGATCTGGCAGCTGCAGCAACATACAGACAGACATCAGCTAGAAGATGCAGTGGTGGGTCCTGTCCCACATACACCACAAATGATCTGGCAGCTGCAGCGACACAGATATCAGCTAGCTGTAAAGGGTCCCAGCCAGAAGGTCCCAAGTGGTGGGTCCAGTCCCATTGCCAGCCGAGTGAATCTGGCAGCTGCAGCAACATACAAACAGACATCTGCTAGCTGGTACACGCAACTGGGCTTGACAGCATCTAGTCGCTGCCCAATGGTCAACAGATAGGACCGCTTGTATCCCAGGTGCAGTAAACAGATAGCACCAGACTGTACAGATCAAGAAGACAACCCGCACAAGTGCTACAAACCACTAGAGCCAATGCCCCCCTCACAGGGTAGGGCCTTAGCCTTGGCAGGAATGTAAATTCATGCCGGCAACCATCAGGGTTATCCTTGTAACCTACGCCAATCACAACTAATGTCAAGTGCTACAGAGCCCATGCATGCCTGTGAACCATGACGACGTCCGAAGCTGGTCCCAAGCTCACACAAGAGTACAGCACAGAGGTACCCACAGCTGCAGCAAGGTGTGCCTTGTGCGGTCGTCTAACCAGCTGCAACTGTGCCTCACCAGCTGCAACTGGGTCTAACCAGCTGCAACTGTGCCTCACCAGATGTAACTGTGCCTCACCAGATGTAAATGTGCCTCACCAGCTGCCACTATGCTTAACAAGCTGTAGCTGTGTCTCACCAGATGCAGCAAAGACTCGCACAGACACAGAGCTGCAGCAAGATGCCGCATGTGTTCTGCTCACCAATCAAAACTGCCCATTGAGTCATTCATTGAACATGTGTCTCACCCTAGGGTCAGGTACTCACAGTCCTGAGGAGCTAAGCTGTGTGAGGTCTTGCTTTCGCATTCAGCTCACCAATAATTTTGTCTGTTGACATGCTGTCACAACTGTGCTCGACCTGCTCGACAAACCCTGAACCCTGGCCTCACAGCAGCTCATAGCATCCATAACCGTGAGCCGAAGCACAAGTCGCCAGAAGTGAGTAAGTGAGTGAGTCATGAAGTCAGTGACTAAGCAAGTGAGTGAGTGAGTAAGTCAGTAGGTAAGTGAAGCTTACGGTTGATACTGCAGCCATCCAGAGCAACAGCCGCCAGGTGGCAGATGAAGACAGCAAAGCCAATGCCAGCAGGAGCCAGAATAGGCAAGTGGGCTGTGCTCTGAGCCCTAGCCTGGTCTGTGGCAGTGAAGACGACAAAGACCAGGAGGAAGGTCAGCAGGGATTCCAGCAGCCAGCCTGCTCCCAATGGGAGGCCTGCCAGCAGCCTGTTGCAGCCGCCCTTGGCTGCCTTGAATCCTGCCTTATCAGTCTGCAGCAAAGGGCAAATTCAAAGGCTGCCTTGAACCCTGCCTTGTCAGTCTGTGATGAAGGGCACACTCAACGGCGGTTGATGCTGAGTAAAGGCAGGATTAGAGCAGTTTCCTGAGCGGCAAACATGGAATTCAATGGCACAGAGTATTTAGCCGCCAGTTGGCACTGCGCACATGAGCATTTGCTGATACTCCAACACAGTCTTCAGCACACTGTGTTGCAGCGCAGCCGTGGCTGTACTTACCTATACTTAAACTTTAACTGTTGCCGCATTTTCCTGTGTTGCACTTGAGCATACATTGCACAACAGCCACGGACCCAGATGCAGCAATTGTGTGAAGCCTTACGCAGCGATTGCCAGCTGGCAGGGCTATGCAAAACAGGGCAGACAAGCTCACGAACAGACTTCAGATTGTACGCGGAATCTCCCTAATGACGTAGCTGACCAGCAACAAAACAGAGTTATCAGAGCAGCATAGCAGCAGGCAACTGTATCAGAGCAGCATAGCAGCACTCAGTGCAACTGTTTGCTGTCAAAATCTCACCGCATAGACCAAGGCTGATCCTGTCATGGCGCCTGCCAGCTGCGAGATGACATAGCACACAAACCTCTGCAGGCTGATTTTCTTGGCAAGTAGAAAAGCCAGTGATATGGCAGGATTGAGGTGACCACCTGCAGTGATGTCAGGCTGATTTGGAATTGCAAAACAACGAGGTTTTTTGTGGAAACACCCATTTTGCAGTGAAAATACAAAACAAACAATGCCTGAGGATAGCGATTATGCGTTTCTACACTGACAAGGTGTCCTAGCTAGTTTGCACATGAGCATATCTAGCATGTTGAGATGGCTGGCAGCTGCAATGACAGATGCCTGGTGTGCATGTTGACATGATTCTGCCTGGTACTATGCGAGCTAGTGCCACAGGTAGTCAATCAGTCAATCAATCAATGAACGAACGTTGTCTGTCTTTGGGATTCATCAGGGGAGGCGACAGACAGTGACTGGGATTTCAAGATGCACTAAGCAATATAGGTTCATCAAAAGCAGAGGTAGAGTGTAGCATTTAGCAGGCTGTTGCCTCATATTTGACTTGAGACAAGCATCGAGGCATACGTGCATATGGCATCACAGACAAACACTCCTTCACATTGCATGCAAGCATGACATGGAGGACAATTGTTACTGAATTGAATTGAGCCAGATTGAATTGAGTTGACACAAATTTCTGTAAGCTCTGCTGATCACGGGAAAACAGCAGGATGCCCCACATCAAGGCAATAGAGCAAGCGATGAGAACAATATGTAACAAGAGCAGAAGCAGAAGCTTACCACTGAATGCTGCTGCCACATACACTAGCACAAAGACGGTGAAGCCAAAGGACATGGCGATGGAAACCACCCTGGAGTTGTCTAGCAGACAATCTTGTGGTGTAGCTGCAAAAAGCAAGAATGTTGTTTGACCATATATTTGCAAGCAATAACAATAGCGAGCATGTGCGCTTGTACTAGCAGCAGTAGCAGAATGCATTCAAGCACGTGAGTCCTCGCACAGACATTGCCAAAGCATGTACTTTGTCTGTCTCTCTTGCGCGGGATCCTCTTTTGGCATGCCTATACACAACTCCTGTATGTATAGCATCGTGGCCCATGGCAGCTCGTGATGCGCAACAAAGCACTCCTGCACCTTTGCATGACACAAGCGCAGGGACACTGACCTGTGGTGCCACCTGATTGACCTGTGGATCCAGATGTTCCGCCTGAAACCTCTGTGGACGAGCAGCCGAAGACAATGGAGCCTACAGCAAGGTAAAGGAAGAATAGTGTGCACAGATACTCCGTCCAGAGAGCCTGCAGTCAGGCAAAAGGTCACAATATACTGTGACACATTTCACTTCAGAGAATGGGAGGCGTACAGGGCTCGATGGGCCGGTCTGTGATCACCTTGAGGAAGGAACCAGACATGGGCTCAACGAACTTGAGCTTCTCTCTGAAAAATGGAACTCTGGCCTTCATCCGTGAGACTCTCCCTCTGTTGTCGGAACTCTGGTTGACGTACCCGTTGGGCTGTGTTGCCATCGTATCCTGATGTCAGCCTGGTACCGGCTGTTTGTGAGCCTACCTGCGCAGGTGATGTACACTCTGTGTTACGTGCTTTCGGAACGGCTGGACAGTGTAAGTGCAGCGTATACATGCAATCAGTCTCAAGAACACCTCGGCGACGTCTAAAGTCGGTGCACACCACCGACAATCGCGGTGCAGTTCCGCACAGTGATAGCTCAAGGTCAACCGGCACACGATCATCAGGTGGACGTAGCATACCGTGAACAGTCGACGCTCTCAGCAGATCTGGTAGAAGGGGCTTGTCGTGCTTGTTGAGCCCCTGAAGCAGTGCGAAGACTGGTCATCAAATCCTGGCTTGGCGCGTTGGCTTTCAGCACAGCATCAGATTGCCAGGTGGGCGCCCGCAGCTGCATGATGTGCTGTGAAGGAATGATAGATCAATGTGAGCACTGCTCAGATTGAGCCCCGTCATGACCCCGCCATAATTCTGGCAGAGCCCAAAGCCGTGATGAGCTGTCACGTCTGCACCTAGCGAGCTCAGGCAGAGGAACGCAGGTACGACTATTGCTCTCTGCAAGCAATCTATATCACCTCAAAGATGGACTAGGACTCATATCCAAAGATCCATTTTTCACCAAGCACATCTTTGAGAACTCGAGCACCTTACATGCCTTGCGGTATGTAGCAGTAGCAGTTTGCTGTGCAAAAGGAAAAACGGTCACCGTGCATGCTCTGTGATGGTACCAAGCGCCGACTGCATGGCAGCAAACATTCCTATACAAAAGACTGTATGCCAAACATGCAGCTGCAACTATACGCACAGTGAAACAACCAGCATTAGCCAAATCACTGAAATAACAAATCTACATTGCCGCACAAGGCTACGTTGCTAATATTGTATAATGTTTACTGCAAAATATTAAGCTCGACACACTGAACCTTGCCATGGATGTAACAAGGTGCAATTAGCTAAAAGGCATCTAATGCGCAATGTGGTGTTTTACCCTACAAGAATGAACCAGCCAAACCGTAACTGGTGTTATACAATGTAGTCCTGAAGTGCATGAGCCTCACTGCTCTGCATGCATGCAAACTGCGCCAGGGTTGGGCCAGGTCGAATGCACTCAAATCAACTTGGGTGGAGGCATCTAGATCCACATTCCAGAGGATACTGTTTGTTGTTCTTAGTACCTGCAAGCAGTACGCGTGTTCTGTACGTGGAATGTCCATGAGGACGAATCCTGAGCTCAGGTGCCCTAGGATATCCACACATGATGCAATAGTATGCCTGATGACTAAAGCCAGTTGGGGACCTGTTGTCACCATACTGTATAATGGAACACATTTTGACTCTCAAAGGCTCTTGCCAATGGCACAAGTCATGACACTGATGACGTCAATCACACTAAATGGCATACTGAAAGTAACGTCGTGACAGACCGCTGAAAGGCAGTCATGACACCACTGTTTCTGTCGTAGACTTGCAGAATCACACATAGCGTGAATGCCAAGTCTTGGACGCAATCAAGTTCAGTATGCGCAACAAAGCTTGCAGTTGAAATTGCCTCATTTGTCACAAAGATTTGTCCAGCATTTTGAATGTAGTCATCTTCTGCTTTCATTATGCTGGCCCCACCCAGGAGGGTCCTGCACACACGGACAGAAAGACCCTAAGATTGTGTTTTGGTGCACAGAACAACCCTTGATGAATGGCTGTAAGCAATTCTACAGTAAGAGGTGCACCAGCATTATCCCCCCCTTTGTGCTTGCTTTTCAGCTACATGTCTGCTGACGTAGAGACAGATGCACTGATAAACTGCTGTTGTAAGAGACGCTACACTGTGTCACATTGCGTATAGGCCAGACGCATCCAAAAGAGTGCAAAAGACAAGGACACATGACAGAGTAAACTATTTCAGCATCAAGGCAGTATCACTGTCTGAATTGTCATGCAATTCAGCATCCTGCTGGAAGGAGCCTTGCATTACAACGTGTTGTATATCACATACTGTGCTTGACAGCTATCTTTTACAATGGTCATATATTGTATACCACTGTACTGCAATATGGCATCAGAGATCGATCTTGGGTGCTGATGACTCACCTCATATGACCGTGGACCTCCTGTGAACCGTGTTCCAGAATCCAGGGTTCCGTCCTGATAGCTAGGGTTTAGCTCATACCCTCCAATGCTGGTGTCATAAATCAAGTTACTGTTGTTGCCACTCTGATACTGATGGAAGTCTGTAGCTGTGTCTGTGCGTACTGGCAGAGCATAGCTTCTGGGAGATTGCTGTGATGGTGCTGCATCACCCTGCAGGTCATCACTTACAAGTCATGACTCATTTTGGGAATCTGCCAATTACTAATGTGGCCAAAAGTGTTTCCAATTACCATGGTAGCCCACACTTGGCGCAGTACAGCCAACATGTGAATCATCCACAACAGCTTTAGATACAACATTACATGCGGGATGTCAGCAATGATACTATGATGTAATGTCTCTCAGACTCTGACTCAGCTTCTTTTGACTTTGGGTCTTTGTTCCTGAACCCTTGAGATAAGAACCCTGAAAATGGCAAGTAAGACCTGTCGACCTGGATTTGAACACCTCTAAAGGAAGCAAGCAACGCTTGCACTCTGAGGGGTGGGGATTTTGTGAAGGCCGTATTGAAGGCTCCTTTACACATGGTCAAGGGCAGCGGGAATGAGGGCAAAGGGCTTTATACTTTGTACTGCGTGCTGTAACTGATAATTGGGGGCCATGCGCTGTGTCACATATGTGTACACAGTCTGTGTCTTGCATGCTACATGATGTATTTGGCACTATGCGTGCTGTGCGCTGTATGTTGACAGTATGTATGTATGTTGACAATGTTGTGAGCTATGCGATTTTTGCATGATGATGTGGTTGTACTGCATAAGTGTCATGATGCAACCTGCTGTTGACGCATGATGCTTTGGGGTACACCCCTACACCCTGAGTCCCATACCCCACAGGCAATTATCAGCTGTTGACATTCAATTGCTTGCCTTTGAGCTGTGTGCTTATGAAGCCAGTGTATTGCAAGTGGGTCTAATGCATAATGATTGAACAACAACATGCAGTTGTGTGAGCATGAGTGAGGGTGCAAATGATTGTGTGTGCACATAATTAGTCCAAACAGCTGTGTGCTGCTGGTCAGCAGTATCAACAAGTGGCATGCACGGCAGTGTCTTTTTGGCATCAGTCTGTTTCTGCGTACAATCATGCAAACGTGAAGCAAGCTTGAAGGCAATTGTGTGCCAGATACATGCATGCCAGATTATGCACGCAGGCCTACAAGAAAACTGCACAGACTGAGTGGCCTTACCGACTCAATGTCTTGTCCTGTCTCTTCAGCTTTTTTCTGACTCAGCATTGCAGGGTCCACGTCAAGGCCAGAAACACCAGCATAACCAGGCAGCCTGCTAGATTCATACTCATTGCCATGCTGGTCGACGTAGTCAACAGATTTGATCTGCAACACAACACAAAGTGTCAGTGCAGTCACCGCACTGGAGTACCGCCTGGCAGTTTCTTTGGCTAATCACTGCCCATTAAGTCTTGTTGCTGTTAACACAACTTGACACAGGTTGAGCATTTGAAGAAAGAAGCCAAGTGCGCTTGTCGCTACAAAGCTCAAACTAATGTCCATGCCATGATCAGAGGCGCCATAGAAAGCAAACAAGACGGAAAAGGCAGGAAGGCAGAAGCGTCTTGGCTCTAGAGGCGTGCCGACGTCCTGTCGCAGATATGCCGACAACATGTCCGCATATCTGCCGGCAATCACCCCGGGGGTGCCTGCTTTAACGAGGTTGGTAGTGGGGCCCCCACTGTGGAGGATCAAAAGGCAAAGCTATCCCACAAGTGACAGGAAAGGCAGAAGCTTACTGGCTCGGCAGATGGTCTGAAGGCAAGCTCATACAACAAGGTAGCCACTACAGCTCCAGTGAAGGGTCCCACCCAGAAGATCCAATGGTGAGTCCATGTGCCTGATACCACTGCTGGCCCAAATGATCTGGCAGCTGCACCACACAGGGACAGACATCAGCGATGTTGTCAGTGTTGCATCACAGCTTAGCCCTATAAAACCAGATGCAGCATACTCAAGCAGAGGTGGAGTGAACTATGCATCATATGCATGCTGGTCCTAAACAGTAGGGTCTTGTTCACAGTGTGAGTACTGACCATTGGCTGGGATATTTGCAAGGTGGCATGCAAAGACAGGACAGGTCAGCAGGTAGAATGAACTCTGAAAAAGTTACTTTAAACACCAAATTTGAGTACCCAGCATTGCCAATGTACTGGAGCTCACGATTGATGCTGGTGCCATCGATGGGGACAGCGGCAATATGGCAGACAAAGACTGCAAAACCGATGCCAGCAGGGGCAAGGATTGGTAGATGGGCTGTGCTCTGTGCCCTAGCCTGGTCTGTGGCAGCAAATACCACAAAGACGAGGAGAAAAGTGAGGATGGACTCCATTAACCACCCTGCGCTTTGGGGGAGCCCTGTTAGAAGCACATTTGACCCCCCCTTTGCCGCATGGAATCCTGAATGGTCAGTCTGCACCATGCAGATAATCAGTGAGCACTTGTAAAGCAGTTTCCTGAATTGCAAGGATGCACAATGATTGGGCAGAAGTTTTGATTTTGCAGCTGTGTTAACAGAAACGTGTCTGTGATGCATGCGCATGCACGTGCACAGCTTGTGTACCACAGTTCAACACAGCATAACACAGTGCATCGCAACACACACCAGTGAGCAAAGCATTGCGCTACACAATGAGCAGCATTGTGTCACATACGTGTACCAGCATCCGATCTCATAGCAATGCTGCTATCAATCATCATCAGTGCAAGCTAGCTTTCACTGATGTCACACAGCAAGTTTTCTGGCAACACAAAGCAAAAGCACCACATCATGACATGCACTGTTGCAACCCTTACCGCATACACAAAGGCAGATCCCAAAATTGCGCCCACCAGCTGTGCCACAACATAACACAGGAACCTTTGGGCGCTGATTTTTTTAGCCAAAAAAAATGCCAATGAAATTGCAGGGTTGATATGGCCACCTGTGCACAGATAACATGGATCATGACCTGATCAGCCTTTAAGCATCCTTTGCAATGGCTTCTGTGATCTTGCTCATAGCAACATCATCAATAAATTGGATGCATTTACAAATTGAGCTCGTAGTGATAAGTTTATTGGCTACAGCTTTGGTTGAGGCACTTTTGCTTCTTTGCCACATGACCTAGCTAGCCGTATGGTTGCTATAACAGTAAGTACGCACTGACAGCACACCACACATGTCTTGTATTGAACAGCTGATGTGAACTGCTGTTCAAAAACCATGCTTCACAAGATTCTCCAGAACATGCCCATTGCTAGTACAGTCAGATACAGTGTATAGACAGATTAAACCCATGCTGCGTACTGCAGTAGTGTTAGCAGTGCAGCTAAAGCTGTAGAAAATGTCAGCATACTGTGCAGGTTGGTGCATTCTATCAAGTTAGCTCAAGCAATGTTCATACCAGCAATGAAGGCATGCAGCAAATCTTCCACACACAGGGCTTTAAAATCATGCATATACAAGAATTAGTCATAGAACTGTGCTACTTGCAACAAATGAGACCCTCACAAAAATGCAAATTTGCAAAGTTGAGCTTACCGCTGAAGGCTGCTGCAATGTAAACCAGAACAAAGATGGTGAAGCCAAATGAAGTGGCAATGGACAGCACCCTGGCAGCATCCAGATTGTTTGCTGCTGGATTTGCTGCAAGCAACACAAAGATGGTGTTGGAATGTGTCAGCATAAGGGCTTGACAAGCCAATTTTGGCATAGGCAAGCTTCAGTGTAGCAAACCGGTGAGGCTATTTCGGATGCTACAGTCGGAGTCGATGTAAATATGAAACAAGTGCTTGCCTGTTTCACCCCCTGTGCCAGTGCTGTCGGAGACGTCTGTTAGTGTGTGCCGAAACAGATGGCGCCGGTGCAGAGGTACAGGAAGAGAGCGGTGGTCACGAACTCCGTCAACACAGCCTGTATCGAGATCCAAAAGTGAGCAACGCATGCAACGAAAGTTCTCTTCTGTCTATGCACCGACGTAAGGCGAAAGGACATCCAGCTGATCCAGTTGGCTCTGCAGAGCTGTACCTTCACAAAGGAGCCTGTGACGGGTTCTATCAGTTCATAATTGTTCTTTAGTATTGGAAATTTTGATGCAATGTACGCTACACCCGTCGGCTTGTCTCGGGCACCGCTTTGCTTCGCTTGACAGGACATGGCGTGGGTAGCGTTTGAATATTGCGAAGGGAGAAGGAGTACGCAATAAGACGATTGGAGCAGCTGGACCTTGTGAATCAGTTGCAAGTGACTTGCGCGATTAGCTGTCTGTAGATGTGGCAACACCAAGAGGCTTGCGACCAGAGGGACGTGGGAATGCACAAGACGTCTCGTCGACGAGTCGAGTGTTCGAAGTCAAGCGGAAGGTCGTGGGTACGCAGTGTACGATCTGGATGCACAAAAGATGCATAGGCGCGTCTACGGCATTGCCACAGGCCTCAGCGCGGCGATCCGGGGCCGCATCAGTCATTTCTTTGCAGCTGTCGACAAAAAGGAAGTCAAGTCATGTTTGGTATTTCTCAGCCGCCGTTGCCACCCCCAACACCCAGTCTTGAATGATACGGCCGCCATCCTTCCGCGTTTTGACAGCGCAGCTTGAGCATGAAGGATATACGATCAAAGCCAGCGTGGCCCCCCTCTGGAAGCAATGCATATTACGCCAGAATCAGCAGCTTTTTTTGGTAGGTATGGACGACAGCTTCCGAGGGTTTAAGTTTGACTGTCCATGCCACAAATCAATGGCATATGTTTCCCATCTTGCTAAAACCGTGAGTCATGGAACTAGGCAGCACCCATGAAAGGGGATTCAGACAAGGAAGCTGGCGGGACTAACAATACAAGCAAAATCCGTGCACAGCCAGAGCGCCACAGCAGCCACCAACGCAGGCGTATGTCTCCATGTCACACTGTTAGCCTCATGAGTGCAAGCCAAGATGTGTTTGCTAGCATCAGACCAGAATACGCATGCAACCTAAACTAAGGACGTGTCGCCCTTGAGCACTGACTTGTGGTGTGCCAAACTACATGCAATAATATGCATTGGCAGTGTCATTTTGCATTTCATCAAGACATGCATGTGAAGCTAATTTACAGAATGAACTCCCTCCTTGTAGACATCCTCCTTGTCCTCCTGTGTCGCATCATGCGTCTTGCTTTCACTCTTCTTCCTTGCTCCCTTCTCCAAATTTTCGGCAATCTCGTCAATCCTCTTGAACTGCCATGGCCACTTATAGTTGTACAGGAACTGGCGGTGATCAAAGCGGTGGTCATCAGTCGAGTAGTTTTCAGCATGGTATGCTGGTGTAAGAGTTGTGGCCTTGTGGCGGTTCATAGAGTAGTACCTGCAGAGCCAGACATGTGTTGTTTTTGGGACCCCAAATGCGGAACCATTGGCAACACCCCCTGCTGCAGTGCCATAGGGACGTTGTTGTTCTGTTCCTCAAACACAAGTTCCTTGCAAACACCTCTGCTGCAACGCAAGATGTTGACAAAGTGTCTTTATGCATGGCACCTAGCTTCATCACATGTCCCCAGTATACAGGATAATCCTAAAGTAGATGTGTTGACATTTGGACAGCATGCCCACAGGATGCATACAGTACAGCACAGCATTCGTAGTGTGTACGCATACACACTTTGAGCTGTGCGCCACGGCATGAGCACAATGAAATACGGTCTGCCTGTGTCTCCTGATCACCACAGCATGCTTCACAATGCATGCAGCACAGACAAGGCAGGACTGTGGCGAATGAAGTGTCGATGCAGCAGCACTAGCAGCAGAGACTGGCACCTTGCAACAAACTGTTTGTGTGCATTGTATACCACAGCACCATCTGTTACTCGTCCGTTACTCACCTGAAGAAGTCCTTGACCCTCTTGGCAATCACATGGGGCTCGTACTTGCCCTTCCACGTAACCAGAAGGCTCCGGAACATGCTGACTGGGCCACAGTTGCTGACCTTCCTCAGTTTTCCATAGATGCTGAGCTCCTGCATTACGTAATCACCCATCAGTCAACACTGCTTGCTCAGCTTAGTCAGAAGAACTATCTGTCTCTCTGTGTTCCAGCATAATCAGGCTGTTGCATTTTGTGGTATGCTGAGTGTTACGCCATTGCCCTGTAAGGGCTTCTGGTAACTCCAGGTATGTACTGACAAATAAACATGTCATTAAGCCTTAACCTGTGTGCTGGCTTTGGCACGCTGGCAGGGGATTGAGCTATTTAAAATCCTGAGATCATTCCCAAGATCACAACTATTTGTCATTATGATCCTTTGAGGTTATAATCACAAATAGTTGTGGTCTTGAGAATGATCTCAGGATTTTGAATAGCTCAATCCCCTGCCAGCATACAATCGGCGAGTAATAAACGGGTACAGCCGTAATCGTCATGAGCATGACAGAGCCCATCATTCGCAATCCCAGATGTTGCACCGCATACACCAATCTGACTTGGCAAGAAGCCTCAAGCGAATGATGTTACACTGCATAACCTAGTCTGAGTTGGCAACAAACCCTAACAGAACAGCCAAGGTGACTCACATCGTAGGTCATTCCCATATCCTGCTCATCCGTCTGAGCCTCCTCACCCTCCCTGATTGGCTCAAGCTCAGCGCTCGGAGGAGCAGCCACAACACCTCTGAGCTCTGAGTAGCCGAGGTGGTCTGCTGCCCAGTACAGAAATCTTCTGATGTCAGTCTTACTGATTCCACCTGTAATGAACAGGTAATGGTGACCGTACCGAAACCGTATAGGCCGTATGTATTGAAAGGTGCAGGTGTAGCGCTGGCAACTCTTGAGTTGCCGATATGTTCTACTATCATTGCCTTATGCCCTATTTACTGATGCAAATTTGATCAAACATCCATTGCTTGCCTGTTCAACACTGAAGACTCTGGGGTTGAGTTGACACAGGCTATGAGTACTGTGTCGCCACATGCATCAGCTGACATGCAACGCCATTTCACTTCACTTGCCTCTGTTTGATCACTGTTCTTTTCCATTTCCAGTTTGAGCACTTCCATTGCATTACTGAATGCATGCAGCTACGCACACGCACCCACATGCCCTTGTTAGTGCAGTGATGATGACAACAGTACAATTTGCAGGTTGCTCAGCGTGGAAACACCAAACAGACATGGTGTCCCTGTCATTTGGTATTTGGAATCCACATGGTAAGTACAAAGATAGCTTTGTCGGCAGAAAAAGTGCTGTTGGCAGTGGCATCAGCTCCAGATTACGGGGCAGCACAGTCAAAATACAGAACTGCTTGAAGACAGTTGATCTCGAATGTGTCCTAAGCAGATCTTACAGGTCTACCAAAAGGCGTGCAATCTTGATGGCAACACAGTAGCGCTGAAAAGTGCTGAGGCTGCACTGCACGTCCTCAGGCTGGGCTGTAATGCTGTACATAACTAGGCTATACTGTATGTACCTAGGCAGTGCTGTGTGTGTAATATTGCAAACATCACAGTACTACTGGAAAGTGCTCAGGCCGACCTGCAATGG
>JAABUP010002926.1_pt1 | contig 31399 bp, 28 predicted proteins | sample 5559201 | NCBI WGS metagenome assembly JAABUP01 (sample SAMN10711887, study PRJNA513373) | rock metagenome | isolation source: Antarctica rocks | place: Antarctica
CCTTGGAAAGAGTTTTGAGGAGATCACTGTTCACAGGATGCGGTGAACCAATCCAACCGTCACCCTGTCAAGCCGAACCCTCATGCCGCCGATGGTCAGGATGCCCAAAAGGGGGTGAGTAGTTACCTGTTAATTCGACCGGCAAGCTCTGGATACAAGTCCTCAACTGAGCCATAAAAATCGGTGCGACCTGTATAACAGAGCTGCCAAATATTAATGCAACGTTCTGCAGACGTACTCTGTACGATCTTTTCCAAACCAGTCATTTCATTCCATATGTAGTGTCCAAGGTGTGCCCTGTCGCTCGGCCAAAGGAAGTGTCCAGTCGTAAGTGGAGCTGAGGAAAGCCAATGTGGAAGTGCTTCACAGGCGTTTAGGATATAGCTCTGAAGGGATGCCAGAATTAGGCTCGGTCGTGCGGCAAGTCGTGCAAAGTGCCTACTCTGCGGCCCTGTGCTCCATCCAAAGACCACCATGCATGCGGGCACGAAAATTCCAAACACATTCGGGTCGGAATCATCGAAAGCCACATAAAACACCAGACCAGTGGCAGGATCATAAACTCGCAGCACGCCAAACAAGTAGTCAAAAAACATACAATGAACTATGCTGCTGAATCCGCCATCAGTTATCAACGGCCATTTAAGGATCCCATTATGGAGCGCATCTACGAACTGTTCGTTGATTCTTACTTTGATGTTCTGCACAAGTTGACTGTGGATAATGTTGTACTCATTAATCTGGATGCTGTCTGCAGGATACGACTGATCTTTTTCGAACTTAGCTAAATCAATTAAACGGATATCTGCATTGTATTTTGTTATAGCACTTGCAAATAAATTCCGAAGATTGTGATATTCTAAAAAACAAGGCAACTACCTTGTCCGATGATACGTTACCGTTCGCAATCAACTGTTCTACTACATTTCTAGTGTGAAAAACTAAGTCAATTAGTGTTGTGTTCTCTTGGGATAATTGAGAAAAATTTTCTGCATTACAAACAATCACACCAGTCTCCGCAATTAGCCAAAACGAACTTTCACCACGCCAGTGACAAAGGTCTAGAATGGTAAATTTACCTGATACTGCATAGACTTGGGCAACTGTCCATCCTGCTGTTAAAGCCTTGATAGGTTGCTCGCCAAGTTTGATTGGAAGAATGTGACCGGAGAGATCTGCGAGGCATAGAACATCCTCATTCTCAATCACGCGCATCCATTCCACTGCTAATCTCCGCATAGGGGTGTCAGTAGGTATAGTCCTATTGTTACACCTACTAGAGTTGCAGTTGCAAGGCATGGGCGGTGATGCTGATCTCGGTGTGACTGGGAGTGCATGGATGACGATTGCTTCGAGGGGACAATGCTGGGCCTGTGGGCGTCGTCGCTGCGATGTGAGAGCCCAGGCACAGCCGTTGCTTGCACAAACCCGCGTGGCAGCGTCAGCCGGCCTGTTCCTGGACGGCCTGCTCGGGCCTGAGCAGCGCAAGACCGGGTGGATGCGGGCCGAGGCGGCAGGCGGTCCCGGGCCGTGGCGTCAGCAGGCTATCCTCGGCCGCGGCTGATGGGATACGTTGCGACGTGGTGCGCGACCACGCGATGGAAACGTTAACCGCACAATCCATGGATTATGGAAAAGTGTCCCAGGTCGTCTTTGCCCAGAGCGGGAGCAGATTGTCGCTGATCTTCGTCACGTGGTGGCTGGCCCACTGATCACCGGAATGATCCCAAGATGCGGCGATAGGTCCAGGTTGAAGCCCGCCGCGTCCCGCGTGGCTGTGCGCTGGGCGACGAGGTTGATGTGCTCCTGGCTGTCGGAGAAGGCGACCAGCAGGTCCGCCCGGCTGAACTGCCCCGCTGCAAGCGCCCGCACGTATTGGGCCTCCCCGGCGGCATCGGGCGTGCGCTGGAGTGCATTTCGGTACAGCGCGTCCACCAGCACCTGGCCGGACGGCGCCGCGCCATACCGGCTGCTGAATTCGGACGACCCCAAAAAGGACAACGCCACCTGTTGCAAGGTCGTGCCGTTGATGACGGAGCCGACGAGTTGGTTGAAGCCCACCGGGTCGGCGCCGCGGCCGAGTGCGGTGTCGTATATGCGCGCCACCTGCGCCTCCGCCGTGGCAGCGTAGGCGACGTTCGGGTTGCCGTTCAGGCGTCCCCGCTCCTCGTCGCTGTCGGCAAAGGCGGCCAGGATGGTGCCGCGGCTGGCGCCCGATGCCAGCGCGCCGTTGAAGAACGCGACGCCCGACGCATCACCGGGCCGGGCTAGCACGTTCTGGTACAGGGCGTTGACGAAGTCCGCGTTCGACAACCCGGCATAGCGGTTGGCGAACTCGGCCGACCCCACGATCCCGTCCCCGAGCTGTGCCAAGGTTCTCCCGGCCCGCAGCCCCGCATACTGCTGGATCAGCCCGGCGCTGTCGGCATTGCGGCCGAAGGCGGCGACATACAGCCGGGCAACCTGGTGCTCGCCGAGTTCCTGGTCGGACAGCGCGGGCAGGCCGGCATCGTGCAGCAGCGCCACGTCCAATGGCTGCACAGCCGCGGCGCCTTGCACATAGGTGTTCACCGCTACCCCGCCGCCCACGTAGGTGAAACTTGCATCTGAGTTCCCCAGCAGCACAGGCCCGCCGTAGGCCGCATAAGCGTTTGGACCAAAGAAGGTGAGCGGTTGGGTGGGCGCAACCCGGAAGAACTGCTCGTTGCCCTGTATGCTGCCGTCATAGGCCGTGCGGCTCATGGCCGGGATCGGCTGCGTCAGGGAAGTGCCGTGGAACGAGCGCACGCCCAGGCCATGCTCCAGCTCCCGTTCCAGTGGGGCGACGATGTTGGAAGCGGAGCCAACGCGGCCAAGGTTGACGGGGTTGACGAACACCGTCAGCGCCGGGGCAGCCGGCGCTGCGCCGTTGCGGGCGGCGAAGCCGAGGCCGAACGCGGTTTCGACCACGGACGCGGCGCCGGAGCTACCGACCTTGACGTAGGTGTCCCCGATCAGGGCGGCGTCCTGCGCCGAGACCACGTATTTGTAGGTGACGTTGATCGCGTAGGCCCCAGCCGTATAGTCGAAGTGCCGGGTTCACTCGTTGAAGGCCGTTGCGACGGCGGAGCGCACCGCCTCTTGGTTGGGGTCGCCGGGAGCGGGCGTGTCAACGAACTGCACGACTAGGCTGGCGGCCATGATGTTGCCCCGATCTGCTGAAGGCAGCCTAACCCGAGACGGCAACAGGTAGTGAGAGGAACGTACACTGCCATGATATATTGCAATGCAGCAACGCATGACATCAAACCATGGGACGTGAGGGGAAGTCACGGCAAAGTAGCCGGGCAGTGCCAGACGCTGCGGCAGGCAGGCTGGCGCCGGGACTTAACTATGGGCACTATCCAGCCCCGCCAGCATGCGGCCGAGGAGCCGCGAGGACTTGCTCGGCTCGTTGCAGCGCGTGACGGACCGGACTCTGCTCTGGCGGCTCGGCTGCCGTGGCACGGGCGGCATCGCCGAGCCGCCCCGGCACCCATGCTCCAGGACCGTCGCACCGAATCTGGCGCACGCGGACGCGCCTGCCCTCGAAGTGACCAGCGCCGGGCTTGCTGGCCACGGTGCGCGTGTTCCATGCTGGCGCCATGTTCATCGTCACCGAGGCCGATGCCGCCGCGATCCGTGCCGCTTTCCACGAGGAGGGCGAGCTGTCGGCCGTCATCGAGCTGCGGCGGCGGTTCCCGGGGATCACCGACCACGCGCAGGCGCGGGCCTGCGTCCGGACCATCGCCGGCTGGAAGCCGCCGACCGCAGCGCCGTGTCCGGTGACGCCGCTGCATCCAGGCAAGGGCCGCTAGGGACTGCCTTTTATCCCTACTCGGGGTCAGCCGCAGAGTTTGGCGGAGAGCAGACATCTGCCATGGCGCGTGTAGGATTGCATCATGGCCCGTTCGATCCGGCAACCCACCCGCTCCGTTCGGCCGCCGAGATTGAAGGTCGGCGACAAGGTCAGGTTCGTTTCACCGGCCAGCGCACCGCGACGGGAGGCCGTTCTTCGACGCGCGGAGAGGTTGGAAACGTGGGGGCTGAGGGTCGATTTCGGTGAGCACGCCTTCCGTGAGGTTGGCTATCTCGCCGGCACGGACGATGAGCGTCTGGCGGACATTAATGCCGCCCTTCGCGACGATGACGTGCGGGCGATTTTCACCACAAGAGGCGGCAAGGGTTCCTACCGCATTGCGGACCGCCTGGATTTCCACGCCGCTCGCCGCGATCCGAAATTCCTGGTCGGGTTCAGTGACATCACGATCCTCCACCTCGCCCTGTGGAAGCACTGTGGAGCCGGCGGCGTTCATGGAGCCCTTGTTGACGTGGACGGGCAATTTGGCCCGCAGAACGAGGCATCGCTCCGAAGCCTGCTCATGAGGGACGACCCCGTCGTGATCCGGTCCAGGAGGGCGGAGATGACCTCCGCCCTGACCACATCAGGCGTGGCGGAAGGAGTGTTGCTGGGCGGCAACCTCGATTCGATTGCGACCGCCGCCGGCTGGGCTCTTCCATCGCTGGACGGAGCAATCCTCCTTCTCGAAGCGGCCAACATGCACCTGGGGCAAGCTGATCGACAGTTGACGATGCTCCGCAAGGCCGGGCATCTCGCCGGCCTCGCAGGCGTCGCCATCGGCCAGTTCACGGGGTTTCAGCCAAGCAATGCGTTCACCATCGTTGACCTGCTGCGCGAGCACCTTGATCCGTTGGAAGTGCCTGTTCTCGGCGGATTGCCTCTGGGGCATGGGGACGAACCGCTGAGCACGCTTGTGGGAGTCACGGCCACCCTGGACGCGGCGTCCCAGGACCTCACGGTCTGGAGATGAGCCGCTGCCGGCTCGGATGCCCGCAACAGGTTGCGACTCGATCTGGCCTGTGTCACCATAGCGGAAGAGCACGGGCCACCCGTCCAGCCAAATGGCCGGGTCCACATCGGTCATAAACACGTTATGGATCACCCAGCCCGATGCGCTGCTGCTGGACGAGCCGACCAACCACCTCGACAGCGAGGAGATTGGTCTTTTGGAGGCGTGGACCAAAGAGGTGGCGGCCCGGACGCCCATGCTGATTGCCAGCCACGACCGCAGCTTCCTCGACAACCGCACCACCCGCACCTTGTTCCTCCGCCATGGCGTCAGCCGCATCTACGCCCATCCCTACTCGCGCGCCTGACACTTGCTGGCCGAGGACGATGCGGTGCAAGCCAGGAAGCATGCCACCGGCGGCCAGATCGAGACCTTCACCTTCGTCTACGAAGAGTTCAACGGCCTGCCGCCGCCTTACGCCTTCGGCTATGTGCTGCCGGACGGCGCAGACACGGCGGTCGGCGGTTTCTTCCGGGGGCGTCGACCTTGCCGACCCGGCTTGCTACCGCACATCGCTTGAAGACCGGCACCCAAGGCATCACCAGGTTTCCGAGAAGCGGGTCGGCGACGTGCTGGACCTCTGGTTCGAGTCGCAACAGGGCTGAAGGTGGGAATTGAATCCGGTTAGTATCGGGTTACATTGACCGGGTTGAGAGCTTGCTGCCACCGTACTTGCTGCACATTTTTCAAAACAGCCGAACGCCAGCAGCCAAGGGGTCGGCCTGCCGCAAAGGAACGCCAAGCTTCATGATGTCCACCACTGCTCCAAGCCGGGGCGCTGTTCCAAGCCGGGGCATCAGGGACGAAGCCATTGTCTTGAAACGCGAACGGACGATCAGCGTCGGCGCTGGCGGCGCTGGCGGCGCTGGCGGCGCTGGATGGTGTGCTGGCGGACGTTGCCGGGGCCGCCGGCCGTGCGGCTCGCCAAGGTGGGGCGGCGCTTCGTGACGGCGGTGCTGAACAGCCAGCGCCATACCGCGATCTTCGCCCGCGAGGAGAAGAACCTCGCGCCCAAGGACCTGCGCCGCATCAGCGGCAGGCGGCGCGACTTCGACCGCAAGCTCGTGGAGCCGCTGGACGAGGGCGTAGCCGCCGGCGAGTTCCATGTGACGGACACACGGAGGGCGGCGCTCGCCATCGGCGGCATGGTAAGCTGGGACTGTGTCTGGTACCGCCTCGACGGGCGGCTGACGCTGGAGCAGCGAGCGACGAGCGGACTCTCGGCATGATCGGCGTGCCCCGCTCCATGCCCGCCCAGGCCCTCCGCGACGCCACGGCAGGCACGCGACCCAAGCGCCAGAGGTCGAGCCTAGCGGACGTCCGCAGGAACATGCTGCCGGCTGGACCTGCGCCGCTGCTTCCCGGCTGCGACTGGACGAGGAACTAGGGCGATGGGCGACATCATGCAGCCGCCCCCGCAGGCCGGCCACAACGGCGGCCCCGCCCTGGACGATCCGGATGCCTCGTGGCGCCTGTGGTGCTGGCGGCGTGCGCGCAAGCGGGCATGGTCGGTCCCGCGGGAGGTCGCGCTGCGCCGCCTGGCGCGGGCGGAGGAGCTGGGCATGAGCTACCGCGAGTACACCCTCGAAATCCTGGAGCGCGGCCGATACCTGTGATGACCGATCCGCAGGCTAGGTCGCCATCGCCCAGGCTGTGCAAAGCCTTCCGATGTCGTTGCGGGGGTGCTTGCGACGAAGCGATGCAGGGCCAGATGCATGGATGCCGGCCCTGTGGCCTTGGATTGCCGCGCCGAAGCCGGCTCGCAACGACGAATTTCCTGCGCTCGCGATGACGAGTTCTTTTCGAGTGGTCTCCAGTCTGAGCCACTTTGGACTAAACCGTCAGCACGATCTTGCCGAAGTGCGCGTTGGCCCGCATGTGTGCCTGCGCTTCGTTGGCCTGCTCCAGCGGGAAGCTGCGGTCGATCGGCACCCGGAGCTTGCCAGCCGCCACCGCGTCCCACAGGTCCTCGCGCATGCGGCGGTTGATCTCGCGCACCTCCTCCAGACTGCGGGTGCGGAAGGTCACGCCGACATAGCTGATCCGCCGCGCGGCGTGCAGGTCGAAGTCAAACTCCCCCACGGCGCCGCCCAGCCGGCCCACGTTGACGATGCGGCCCAGCACCCGCGTCGCCCGCAGGTTGCCGTTGGCGACCGGGGCGGAGATCTGGTCCACCACCAGGTCCACCCCCTTGCCGTCCGTCGCCGCGAGCACCGCGTCGGGCCAGGCCGGGTCGCTGCTGTCCACCGCAAGGCCAGCGCCGAACTCATGCAGCCGCGCCCGCCGGCCTGCATCGGTGGAGGAGCCGATCACCAGCTCGGCGCCCATGAACTTCGCCACTTGCAGCCCCATCAGCCCGACGCCGGAGCTGGCGCCCTGGATCAGCACGGCCTCGCCCCGGTGCAGCCGGCCGTTGGTCACGATGGCGTCGTGCATGGTCTGCAACGCGATCGGCAGCGTGGCGGCCTGCTCCCATCCCATGTTGGCGTCCGGCAGGCGGCTCACTCGGCCCCAGTCGGCGACGGCGTACTCCGCGTAGCCGCCGCTGCCGGAGCACATCACCCGGTCGCCTTCATGGAAGCCGGACACGTCCGCGCCGACGCCGGACACCTCGCCGGCCCATTCCAGGCCGATGGTCGAGCCTTTGCCGCCGAGCGCCCCGTGCGCGTGCCCCGCGGCCATCGCCAGCTCCGCCCGGTTCAGCCCTGCCGCGCGCACCCGCACCAGCACCTGGCCAGGCTCCGGCCGCGGCGCCGGGATCTCCTGCAGTTCGAGACCGTTCTCTCCAACCACCATCGCGCGCATCGTCGCCTCCACTCACGTTCGACCCAGCGATCATGGCCGGGCAGGATTAAGTCAAACACAGCGCCCAAGATCGAGACAACGCGGGCGCCGCAACCCCTGCCGTGGAATTTGGACCGCGCTCACCGGGCTTTTGCTCCCGGCGCCGGCCTTCGCTGCCGAGGCACCGGTCAAAATCCTGCGTTCCGCCCCGACGGGATGGTGGAGGCGGACGGGCCTGGCGGTGCCAGCGGGCCATCATCCTGTGCGGCTGCCGCGGGACCGGCGCGTCGACCACGGAGGCCGGGGCGCTCACTCCGCCTTGCGGCGCCCACGGCCATGCTGTTCCTTGGTCAAGGCGGCATTCTGGGCGGCGGCCTCCTTCTCGGCCTTGCCGACGGTCGCGGAGCTGGTGCCCTCCTCTGTCGTGCCCTCGGCGGCTGCGCGGGAGCTGGCGGGCATGGGCGCACCCTTGGCGTGGGTCGGGGCAGGGGCCTTGCCGCCCTCGTGGACCTCGGGGTGGCCGGCGCCGGCCTTGGCGCTGCCGGCCTGCTGCACCTCATCCGCTTTCTGGGCCTTGGCGGACCGTGCCGTGCTGGTGTCGTTGTCGGATTTCGTCTTCTCGTGGGGCACTTGGGTTCTCCGGTTGGGGATGGCCCTTAACCCCGGCCAGGCCGCGGGGTTGCACGGCCGGGCTAACCCAGGAACTCCCGCAACAGGCCGTTCACCGCGTCTGGCGCGTCCTGCTGCACCCAATGCGACACGCCGGGCAGCCGTTTCAGCGTCAGGTCCCGCACGTAGCGCTCGGTGCCGTCCAGGCAGATCAGGTCCAGTGCCACGTCCCGCTCGCCCCACACCACCAGGGTCGGCGTCTCGATCACCCGCGCGAGGTCCGGCATCCGCAGGCTGGGGCGCCGCGAGGCCCGATACCAGTTCAGCATCGCCGTCGCCGCGCCGGGTTCGACGATCTGCCCGGTGTAGACCGCCAGCACGTCCGGCGGCAGCGCCACGCGGCCGAACATGCGCCGAACCGCGGCGCCACCATTTGCCATGAGCATCCGCTCCGGCAGCGCTGGAAGCTGGAAGAACGCGACGTACCAGGACTTGCGCGCCTGCCGCCAGTGCTTCAGCGCCGCGCGGAAGCACAGCGGATGCGGCACGTTCATGATCACGAGCCGCTCCAGCGGACGCAGCCGCCCGGCGGCGAAGCACCAGGCGACCATCGCGCCCCAATCATGCCCGATCAGCACGGTGCTCGTCGCGCCCGAGGCGTCGATCAACGCCGCAACGTCGTCCATCAGTTCGGGCAGGGCGTAGTCCATGACCCGCGTGGGCCGGGTGGTGCGGCCATAGCCGCGCTGGTTCACCGCCCAGACGCGGTAGCCCATTGCGGCCAGCACCGGCATCTGGTGCCGCCATGAGACGGCGTGCTCGGGGAAGCCGTGCAGGCAGAGCGCCAGGCGGTTGCCGCTGCCCTGTTCCAGCACCTCGAACCGCAGGCCGTTCGCTTCGACGAACTTGGTTTGTGTCTCGGGCATCGATCTGCGATCAAAGGACGTTGCGGATGATCCTTAGCCGAGTGGGGCCTTGAAGGCCAACAAGGCGGCACCCTGGGTCATTCCGGATCAGTCCGATGTGCGGCTGCTCCGGCTGATGACGCGGCGCGTGGGGATGGCGTTGCGGACGCAGCGGGACAATGGAGCCGTGCGGTCTGAGCAGGGACCTGGGCAGTTTGTGCTTTGGATGGTTGCACGATAACCTGACTGGCCCGGTTAAGGACTGCGCGAGAGGGCGCGACACATGAGATGATTGGCGATGAGGATGATCCATTCACCGCTGAAGATTGGATCAAAAAGGCTAAGGAGAATTTTGAAGGCTGCGCGCGTCCTGAGCAATGTTGGTTTACAAAACAAGGCGTTCATGGACGCCGGAATGGCTATTGAGTGTGCGCTAAAATATGCGGTTATACGGGCCACTGGAATGAACAGTTGGCCAGCGCAGAACGCTCGCCGCGATTTGTACACCCATGATTTACCTGAGTTGGCGCGGGTTGCCGGCCTAGAGCCTAGGCTTTTAGAAAATGTCCGAGCAGGTGACTAGCTTGGGCTTGGCATGGATGGTGGTTAAAGACTGGAACGTTGGAACTCACTACAGCAAACGAAGCTTTCCCAGAGTCAGATCTAGGCAGATGATCAAGGCGGCCGAGGAGGTGGTGCAATGGCTTCAGGGCCAATGGCTATGACAGAAATTCGGCTGGATAGCGGACGCCAGCTTCTAGAGATGACAGATCGGTTAGATTTTGGTGCTGTCGCTGCCGCATGGGTCCAAGACTCAGAAAATGGGCATTGGTGGTATCTGCTTGTCACACCGATGGTGGATTCTTTCGGCCCGACATGGATTTACGAACGTCTGCTCAAGGTTTTCCAGAAATGGAAATTACCAGACGGTATCAGCCCTCTTGATATTAGAGTTGCTAGTCCGTTTGAGTCCGGCGTTCGCACTCTCTTTGAAGGAATTGATGCTAAGATGATAGAAAGGGGGCCAGCCCCGGTCGTCGACATAAACATTGGCAATGGCTTGTTCGCGAGGGCCACTGTTCCTTACCGTACGATGACTTCCTCTGCGAAAAGAGGTGACTCCGCAAAGGCATTTGATCAAAAGGTTCATGGCCTTTTAGCTGCGTAGAAACCGAGCCTTCTTTAACCAAAAGCGTAGCTCCCATGTCTGATCCTATGAACGCTGTGGCCACGACGCTTGCTGATGGTTTCTCAGAACGGCCGGGATCAACCCCGGCCTGAAAAAGCAAACCGCCTATGAGAGTCGCTCATCCCGGATGCAGGAAGCACAGTGAATTCAGCCTTGAGCTGAAACCAAGTGTCGTGAGGGTACGGGGATCGAGCGGCCAAGGGCGGAGGCTTCCTCAATCCAAGCCTTGATCGCGTCACCCACGTTGCGGGCAGCCATCTCGCGTGTCTCACCATCGGACATGCAGCCTGGCAGGTCGGGAACGGTCGCCAGGTAGCCGCCACCGTCCTCCGGAGCCATAGGCTCGATCAGGACTGAGTAGTCAGGGTGGCCGCGCAAATCGCTGGGCAATCCCACTGGCATCAGCGCCTGCTCCGACGGCTTTGATGAACCAGACGACTGCCACAGTCGGCGATGGTCCAGTCTGCCGCCGGGTTCCGGCGCACGCGGTCGAGAGTGTCGGAAAGGTCATGCGGAACTCCCATCCATAACCGATCTGGATGCGCAAAAACTGGCGGGAGCGGCATGGAACGACGCTAAGGCGCCCCATAAACCGCCTTCGCCGTCGCGACCCCTGGCGGCCAGACAACATTCATCTTGAGCTTGCCATGCCCATCCGGCACAAGCTGCCCGGCCGGCGTGATGGAGCCGATCTGCGCCCCCATCGCGTTCAGCTCGAACGGCCCGTTCAGCGTCCGCATCTTGCCCGACAGCGCGAAGGCCGCGCGGCGCAGCTCAAGCTGCGCCATGCTGTCCGCCGTGGCCAGCGTGCGCTCGATGACCAAGCCGGTGTTGTAGCCCGCGATCGCATTGAAGCCGAACTCCACCCGCCCCTCCGGATAGGCCTTGTCCCAAGCGGCACGGTACTCGCCGGTGGCCATGCCGACATCCGGCTTGTAGTCGATGTCGGCCGCGGTCGCGAAGGTGAACACATCTTCCATCGGCGCGTAGCCGACGCTCTTGGCCAGCTCGTCCATCTCGATGCCGGGATAAATTTGGAAGCGCCAGCGGAACGACACCCCGCTGTCGCCGAGGTTGCGCAGGAACGCGATGTCGTTGTTCGGATACCCTAGCGCGATCACGGCGTCGGGCGACGCGGCGGCGATGTTGTTGATCAGCACGGTGTAGTTCGACGTGGCGGTGGGCACGCCCTGGTCGTAGACAAATTCGAGCGGCGCCCCGCTCTCCTTGATCATGCGGCGGAAGGCGTTGGCGAGCGTGCCCGTGAACTCGTTGGTGGCGTAGATCAGCGCGACGCGCTTGATGCCGTTGGCCGGGCCCTCCTTGGCCAGGAACTGCGCGACCCATTTCGGCCACTCGCCGGAGTACGGCGAGGAGGTCAGCACCATGTAGGGGTTGTCCGCCGAGAACAGGCTTTGGCCGGTGCCGGTCGGGTTGAACAGCAGCATCTTGTTGTCCCGCGCGACCGGCATGGCGGCGGCGGTCAGCACGGAGCCGGAGTTGCAGACGAGGATGTCGACCTTGTCCTGGGTGATGAGCTGGTTGATCATCGTGGTCGAGGTTGCCGGCTGGCTCTGGTCGTCATAGGCGGTGATGCGGAGCTTGACCTTGCGGTCATAGGGTTTGACGAACGCCCCGCCGCCGGCGTTCAGGCGGTCGGCCCAGAGCTTCATGCCGTTGTAGACCGGCAGGCTGATGGCGGCGTAGGTGCCGGAGCCCGAGTAGACCATGCCGACCTTGATCTCGTTCGGGGCCGCGCCCTGGGCCGCGGCGCCTCGGGCCAAGGCGAACGGCAACCCACTGGAGGCAGCCAAGAAAGACCTGCGCAGCATCGACGTTTCCCCGAATCTTGTTCTATGGCCCAACTATCGGGCGGCCCAACTGTCGGGCCAGGCCGCGAGAGGGTCAAGCGGCTGGCTGGCCCTGCTTCGGCTCCCCGGCCAGCTCGCTGCCGGCCAGGCGCTCCGACAGCTTGGCAAGCTCGGTGTGGTCGGCGCCGGGGCCGAGCATGGCCTGCGCCGCGGCCGACAGCTCCCGGCACAGCGCCGCGAACGGCGCGGCCGTGCTGGTGTCGCGGGCCACGCCGAGCGCGATGCCGAGGTCCTTCACCATCAGGTCAAGGCCGAAACCGCTGTCGAACCGGCGCGACAGCACGAACTGGCGGAACTTCTTCTGCGAGCTGTTGCTCATGCCGGTCGAGGCGTTCAGCACGTCCACCATCATGCCGGGGTCCAGGCCGAACCGGCTGCCGATCAGCAGCGCCTCGACCCCGATCAGGAAGCTGCCGGCGCTGGCCAGGTTGTTCAGCGCCTTCATGGCATGCGCCGTGCCGACGCCGCCGGTGCGCAGCAATGACGAACCCATCGCCTCCAGCGCTGTGCTGGCCCGCCCGACGTCCGCGTCGCTGCCGCCCGCCATGATGGCGAGCTGCCCGGTGCGCGCCCGCTCGACGCCGCCGGACACCGGCGCGTCCACCATGGCGCCCCCGGCCGCGCCGACGCGCGCCGCGAGGATGCGGGTCGCAGCGGGTTCGCCGCTGGTCATGTCCAGCAGGAGCGCGCCGGGCCGCAGATGGGGCAGGATGTCGTCCAGCGCGGCCGACACCGCGGCGCTGGTGGGCAGCATGGTGACGACCAGCTCGCTGGACTCGGCCAGGGCGCGCAGGCTGCCCGCCGCCCGGCCGCCGACCTGTTCCACGAAGCCCTCCGCCCGCTCCGGCCGCGCGTCCGCCACCTGAACGGGGAACCCGGCCGCTACGAGCCGTGCCGCCATCGGCCATCCCATGTTGCCGATGCCTATGAACCCGATCGAGGGCCGGTCTCTTGTTGCGTCCGCGTCGTTCGTCATGGCGTCCCCCGGTTTTCGTTGCCCATGGACGCTAGGGCATTGTCGGACGGGATGGAACATTAACCCCTCGCGACGGCTGGCAATCCGCCCGCGGCACGGGCACGCTGCGGCCCAGGGGGAAACCGAATGGACAGAGTGCAGGCGCCGGGCCGCCGCAGCGGCGTCGTGCGCGCGATCATGTCAGTGCTGCTGCTATCGTCGGCGTCCGTTGCGGACGCGCAGGAGCCGCCGGTCTTCGACCCGGCGCCGGTGCGCGCCAAGCGTCCGCCCAGCCCACTGATCGGCACGCCCTTCGAGCCCATCGTCCGGCTCGGCCAGGACCTGCTCGGCCTCGGCGTGCTGCCGCGGCTGCGCTATGTCCAGAGCTTCGCGGCCAACCCGGTGGGCGGCCTCACCCAGGGCACCGACACCTCGGGCGTCGTGCTGTTCGGCGCCGACGTGGACCTGAATAGAACGGTGCAACTCCCCGGCGCACAGCTCCATGTCACCTTCGCCCAGTTCTACGGCCACGAGCTGGCGACCGACCACATCGGCACCCGGACCAAGGTGCAGTCGTTCTACTACCCAAAGAAGCAGTTCGAGCTGGCCGAGCTGACCTTCGAGCAGCGGCTGCTCGACGGCCGGCTCGACGTGCTGGTGGGCCGGGCCAATGCGACCGGCGAGTTCGCGCGGTCGACCTACGGCTGCCGGTTCCAGAACGTGGCGGACTGCCCGTTCGAGCTGACCCAGGCCGTGGGTGGCTTCCCCGGCTTCCCCTACGTCAACTGGGGCGGGCGCGTCAGCTACAGCCCCACGCCCGCCACCTATGTAAAGGCCGGCGCGTTCGAGGCGAACTCGACCCGCAACACGAACTCCGGGTTCGACTGGGGCCTGAACCACTCGACCGGGTTCGTGGTGCCGTTCGAGGCCGGATACGGCACCGATTTCACCACCGACGCCTACCCGCGGCACGCCAAGGTCGGCGGCTGGTACAACTCCGCGCCCTACGCCGACCCGTTCCTGAACACGGCCAACCGCTCGCGCGTGCAGTTCGGCGGCCGGGCCAGGTCGTACAGCGGGGGCCGCAGGGGCTTGTATGCGCTGGGCGACCAGGTGGTCTACCGCTACGACCGCGACACGGCGCGCAGCGTCGCGGTGTTCGGCACCGTGGCCGCCCCGTTCGACGGCGAGGGGCTGTTCGCGTTCCAGGGCGTGGCCGGGGCGATCTGGTCCGGCCCGCTCGCCAGCCGGCCCGGCGACCAGATCGGCCTGCTCGGCACCTTTATCCGGCTGTCGAACAAGGAGGACGGTTTCCTGAACGCCCTGCTGCGGAAGGCCCGCAGCACGACTTTCGTCTCGCGCAACCAATTTGTTTTTGAGGCCAACTACAACTATCGCGTGGTCGAGGGGCTGTTCCTGGCGGGCAGCCTGCAATACCTCGTCAACCCCGACCAGATCAGCCGCCAGAGCGCGACCCGTGCGCCGCGCGATGCCTTGGTCGTCGGGCTGAAGCTGGCGTTGAACGTGAACGAGCTGCTGGGCTTGCCGGCCGTGTCGGCATTCCGCTAGGGCGTGTCTGCAAAGGCGATTATAGCCAGAGCAGAATCATGCCAAGCACGACCATGGCCAGATCGTCGACGCCGCGCTTTTCGTGGCGAGTGGCAATGCGGCGGAACTACCTGAGACGATTGATCAAGCGCTCGATCCGGTTGCGCCGATGGTATGCCTCGCGATCAAGGCGGGGGTGCCGGCGCTGGTTGCTCTTGCTGGGGATCACCGGCCGGATGTACCGCCGGCGCAGGACGCGCGCCGTCGCCATCCTGGACCAGCCTTCGCATTCCCCCCAAACGGAGCACCACCATGCACGGGATCATCAAGTCGGCGGCGGCCCTATTGGTCCTCGGCCAAGTGGCGGCAGCGTCTGCCGCGCCGTCCGATGGGTCTGTCAAGATCGGCGTGCTGACCGACATGACGGGCGTTTACTCGGACAACGCCGGCAAGGGATCCGTGCTCGCGGCGCAGATGGCGGTCGAGGACTGCATGAAGGCCGAATGCGCCGGGATGGAGATCAAGGTCCTGTCGGCCGATCACCAGAACAAGGCGGACGTGGCGCTCGCCATCGCGCGTGAGTGGATGGACAAGCAGGGCGTGGACGCCATCGCCGACATGGGCAACGCTTCCATCCAGCTTGCGATCCCCTCCCTGCTGCGGGACAGGAACCGGGTCGGCCTGTTTGCGGGCGGCACGGCGCGGCTGACCGGCGACGCCTGCCAGCCCGGCTACATCGTGCAGTGGATATGGGACACCTACGCCCAGGTCGCGGGCGTCGCCAACCAGCTCACCAAGCCCGGCACCACGTGGTTCCTCATCACGGCGGACTACGCCTTCGGCCACCAGTTCGAGGCCGATGCCAAGACGCTGGTCGCGGCGAAGGGGGGCGTGGTCCTCGGCTCCGCCCGGCACCCGTTCCCGGCCACTGACCTGTCATCGCAGCTCATCACGGCGCAAAGCTCGGGCGCGGATGTCATCGCGCTCGCCAACGGCGGCACGGACACCGTCAACAGCATCAAGGGCGCACGCGAGTTCGGCATCCTGCAAGGCCGGCAGAAGCTCACGGCCTTTTTCTTGAGCGCCAGGGACGTGCGGAGCATCGGCCTGGACGCAGCGCAGGGCACGACCTTGGCGGAAGGCTTCTACTGGAACCTGGACGACCGCACCCGCGCCTTCTCCGAGCGGTTCAAGGCAGGGATCGGAGCGGTCCCGTCAGCGAACCAGGCCGGCATCTACTCCGCCGTGCGCCACTACCTGAAGGCGGTTGCGGCCACCCGCAGCAATGATGCCGGGACCGTTATCGCCAAGATGCGCGACATCCCCATCGCCGACGATGTGGTCCGCAACGGCAGGCTCCGGCCGGACGGCCGGATGGTGCACGATTTCTACGTGTTCCAGGTCAAGGCGCCGGCGGAGTCGAAGGGGGAGTGGGACCTCTACAACATCCTGGCGACTATTCCGGGCGACGACGCCTTCCGGCCGATCAGCCAAAGCACGTGCCCGCTGCTCGGGGTGCGCCCGTGATCGCCCCGCAGTGCGGCGGTCGCGGACGGTGCCACGCTCGGCCAGGATGCGATGCGTGGTGCGGCCGGGTGCAAGAGCACCCAGCGGGACCGGGCACTGGTGGGCGCCTTCGTCCAGCAGCGCGGCATAGATCTCGGCTGGCGCCAGGTCGGCAGAGCACGGCCCGCGCAGCAGGTCGAGCATCCCTTGGCGTTCTTCGGTGCTCGGCGCCGGCCGAGAGCGAACCCACACAGCGTGACCGTCACCTACCCATGAGCCGGCCTGCCGTCCGCCTTCGATGGCCTGGACCGGCCGGATGAACTCCGTTGCGATCGTCATCCCCATGCTGAATGAGGCAGCGGTGCTGCCTCGCCTGCTGCGCTCCCTGCGGGCGCTCGATCCTGCGCCGTCCGAGCTCCTGGCAGTGGACGGCGGCAGCACCGACGCTTCGGTCGCCATTGCGGAGGCAGCCGGGCTGCGCGTGGTCCGCGACAGCGCCGGGGGTCGGGCGGCGCAGGTCAATCGTGGCGTCGCGGCCGTCAAGGCGCCTATCGTGTGCATTTTGCACGCCGACACCCTGCTGCCGGACGACGCAGTGGCGGTGATGCGCCGCGTGCTGGCGGACCCGCGGACCGTGCTGGCCGGCTTCACCGCGCTGCTCAGCGGGCCGGACCAGGTGCGCTGGGGCACCAGCTTCCATAACTGGGCCAAGACCTGGTATGCGCCGCTGCTGTTCCGCCCCGACCTGTTCCTGCGCGGCGGGCGGCTGCTGTTCGGCGACCACGCCATGTTCTTCCGCCGCGCCGACTTCCTCGCCGTCGGCGGATGCGACCCGGCGCTGTTCGTGATGGAGGACGCCGACCTGTGCGTCCGCCTGAGCCGCCTTGGCCGCATTCGGCTGGTCAACCGCGTGGTGATCACCTCCGACCGCCGCATCGCCGCTTGGGGCGCGTTGCGGGCGAACTGGATCTATCTCAGTGTCGGCGTCCGCTGGGGCCTCGGCCGCCGCAAGCGCCTGCACGAGGACTACCCAGACGTTCGCTAGGGGAAGTGTCAAAACCCTGGGGCAGCCTGCTTGCTGGTCTCGGGCTGGTCAGCCTGGCTGATGGCTGACCATGAGGGCAGCAGGCGTGACGCAGGGGACGGTGCGGCTGGAGGCGAGGACAAGACGAAGGAGGCGTGCGAGGAGGTCGCCGGCTTCTTCGACAGCCACCTGGGACGCTGATCAAGCGGCCAGGAGCCGCCGCATCGTCTTTGCGTAGCGCGCGGCCGTCGCCTGCCGGGCGATGTGCCGCCCGTCCGTCACCTGCTTGCGGCCACGCGCCCACACGCAGTCGACGGCGCCCTGGCCAGCGCCGAAAATCCAGCCGTCCAGCAACAGGTCGCCGCGCCGGTGGACGAGGCTCGGGTGGTCGGCCCGCAGCGTCACGAGGTCTGCGGCAGCGCCCGCTTGCAGGCCGGGCGGCCCGACGCCCAGCGCCACGGCGCCACCCTGCAATGCCGCCGTGAACAGCGCCCGCCCGGTGGACACGCCGGGACCCGCCATCAGGTTGCGCCCGCGTTGCCGGAGCCGCTGGGCGTATTCCAGTTGGCGCAGCTCCTGCGCCGCGTCGGCCGTCACGTTCGAGTCGGTGCCGACGCCGTAGCGGCCGTTTGCGGCGACCCACTCCACGCCGGGGAAGATGCCGTCGCCAAGGTTCGCCTCCGTCATCGGGCACAGCCCGGCCACCGCGCCGGCGCTGGCGAGGCGGATGGTCTCGGCCGGCGTCATGTGCGTCGCGTGGATGAGGCACCAGCGTCCGTCCACGGGTGCGTGGTCCAGCAGCCAATCGACCGGGCGTGCGCCGCCCCAGGCTAGGCAGGCCTCGACTTCCCGCAATTGCTCGGCGACGTGGATATGCACCGGGCCGTCCGGCGCCAGGCTGACGACGGCCGCAAGCTCGTCCGGCGTCACGGCGCGCAAGCTGTGCGGCGCCACGCCGAGGACGCCGCCGTCCAGCGTGGCGACTATGCGGCGGCCCGCATCCAGCAGGCGGGCAAATCCGTCCAGGTCCGTGACGAAACGGCGTTGCCCCGGCGTCGGCGGGACGCCGCCGAAGCCGCCATGCGCGTAGAACACCGGGAGCAGCGTGAGGCTGATCCCAGCCTGTCCAGCTGCTGCGCCGATGCGCTGCGCCATCTCGGAAGGCTCGGCATAGGGCTGCCCGGCGGGGTCGTGGTGCAGGTAATGGAACTCGCCGACGCGGGTGAAGCCGCCCTCCAGCATCTCGACGTAGGCCTGGGCGGAGACGGCCTCAACGTCGTCCGGGGCCATCGCGCCGAGAAAGCGGTACATCACCTCGCGCCAGGTCCAGAAGCTGTCGGACGCCGGGCCGCGCACCTCGGACAGCCCAGCCATGCCGCGTTGGAACGCATGGCTGTGCAGGTTGGGCAGGCCCGGAATGCCGACCGCGTGGCGCTCCTCGCCGGGTGCGGGCGTGGCGCCCGGCTGCACGGAGGCGATCAGGCCGCCCTTGATCGTGAGGCGCACATCCTGCGCCCAGCCCTCGGGCAGCAGCGCATCGGACAGGAACACGGACGGCATGGCAGGCTCCTTTGCAGGCGTGGCGATGAAAGCCTGGATTTTGCTTGGCGCGGACTGATAGGGATGCATCCAGTCCCGAGGAGCAAGGCCCGGTGTTCGACCCAAGTGTTTGACAAAGTGTGGCGCAATGCGCGGCTCGCGACGCTGGCGCCGAGCGCGGCGGGCCTCGGCGTGGTGGAGCGCGGCGCGGTCGCCAGCCGCGCCGGCCGCATCGCCTATGCGGGGCCGGAGGACAATCTGCCTTTCCCCGGCAGCGCCGAGACCATCGACTGCGGCGGCCGTTGGATCACGCCTGGGCTGATCGATTGTCACACCCACCTGGTCTACGCCGGCAACCGCGCGGCCGAGTTCGAACTGCGCCTGGCCGGCGCGAGCTACGAGGCGGTCGCACGCGCGGGGGGCGGCATCGCCAGCTCGGTGCAGGCCACGCGCCAGGCCAGCGTGGAGCGCCTGGTGGCCGAGACGCTGCCACGGCTCGATGCGCTGCTCGCCGAGGGCGTGACCACGGTCGAAGTGAAATCCGGCTACGGCCTGGATGTGGCGAACGAGGCGAAGCAGTTGCGCGCCGCCCGCCTGCTGGCCACGCGCCGGCCCGTCAGCGTCGCGACAACCTTCCTGGGCGCGCACGCCCTGCCGCCCGGCGAGGGCGACAAGGACGCGCACATCGCGCGGGTGTGCGGCGAGATGCTGCCGACGATAGCAGCCGAGGGCCTGGCCGATGCCGTCGACGCATTCTGCGAAGGCATCGCCTTCTCGCCGGAGCAGGTGGCGCGCGTGTTCGCCGCGGCGCGGCGCCATGGCCTGCCGGTGAAGCTGCACGCCGACCAGCTTTCTGATACTGGCGGCGCGCTGCTGGCGGCCGAGGCCGGGGCGCTCTCGGCCGACCACCTGGAGTACGCCAATGAGGCCGGCGTCGCGGCCATGGCGCGGGCGGGAACAGTCGCTGTGCTGCTGCCAGGCGCGTTCTACTTCATCCGGGAGACGCAAGCGCCGCCGGTCGCGCTGTTCCGCCGCCATGGCGTGCCGATGGCGCTGGCCACCGACAGCAACCCCGGAACCTCGCCATTGGCCTCGCTGCTGCTGGTCCTGAACATGGGCGCCACGCTGTTCCGCATGACCGTCGAGGAGTGCGTCGCCGGCGTCACGCGGGAGGCGGCGCGGGCGCTCGGCCTGGGGGAGCGCGTCGGCACGCTGGAGCCGGGCAAGTGGTGCGACCTCGCGGTCTGGTCCATAGACGCGCCGGGTGAGCTGGTCTACCGCATCGGCTTCAATCCGCTGCACCGCCGGGTTTGGCGGGGCCGATGATCACGCTGGTTCCTGGCGAGGTTCCGCTCGCGGCCTGGCGGGCAGTGTATCGCGGCGCCGGCGTAGCGCTGGCGGCCGGGCAGGGCCAAGTCGCGGCCAGCGCCGCCGCAGTGCAGGCGATCCTGGCGCGGGACGAGCCGGCCTACGGCATCAACACGGGCTTCGGCAAGCTGGCGCACGTCCGCATCGGCGCTGATGACCTCATGGCCTTGCAGCGCAACATCGTATTGTCGCACGCCGCCGGGGTGGGCGTGCCGATGCCGCTCCCGGTCGCCCGGCTGATGCTGGCGCTGAAGCTCGGCAGCTTGGCGCAGGGCGCTTCGGGCGTGCAGCCGCAGACGGTGGCGCTGCTGGAAGCGATGCTCGGCCGCGGGCTGGTGCCGGTGGTGCCGGACCAGGGTTCCGTTGGCGCGTCGGGGGACCTCGCGCCGCTGGCCCACATGGCGGCGGCGATGATCGGTGTGGGCGAGATCTTTGTCGACGGTGCGCGCGTGCCGGCGGCTGCCGCGCTGGAGCGCGCCGGGCTGGTGCCGGCGGTGTTGGGGCCGAAGGAGGGGCTGGCGCTGCTCAACGGCACGCAGTTCTCCACCGCCTATGCGCTGGCCGGGCTGTTCGAGGCGGAGCTGCTGTGGCGCACCGCCCTGGTGGTCGGCGCACTGGCGACGGACGCGGCCCGCGGGTCGGACACGCCGTTCGACCCGCGCATCCACGCGCTGCGCCGCCACCGCGGGCAGATCGACGCCGCCGCGGCCCTGCGCGCCCTGATCGCCGACAGCGAAATCCGCCGCTCCCACCTCGTTGGCGACGACCGGGTGCAGGACCCATACTGCCTGCGCTGCCAGCCGCAGGTGATGGGCGCCGTGCTCGACATCCTGCGCCACGCGGCGGCGACGCTGGGCACGGAGGCCAACGGCGTCACCGACAACCCGCTCATCTTCCCCGAAACGCTGGAGGCGCTGTCTGGCGGCAACTTCCACGCCGAGCCGGTCGCCTTCGCCGCCGACATCATAGCCCTTGCGCTGTGCGAGGTCGGCTCGATCGCGGAACGCCGGCTGGCCATGCTGATCGACCCGGCGCTGTCTGGCCTCCCTGCCTTCCTCACGCCGCGGCCCGGCCTCAACTCCGGCTTCATGATCGCGCACGTCACCGCCGCCGCCCTGGTGTCGGAGAACAAGCAGCGTGCGACGCCGGCCAGCGTCGACAGCATTCCCACGTCGGCCAACCAGGAGGACCACGTTTCGATGGCGGCGCACGCGGCCCGGCGGCTGCTGCCGATGGCGGCGAATACGGCGGCGGTGCTGGGGATCGAGCTGCTGGCGGCTGTGCAGGGCTGCGACTTCCACGCGCCGCTGCGGTCCAGCCCGGTGCTCGAACAGGCGCGGGCCGTGTTGCGGCGGGAGGTGCCGGGGCTGGTCGAGGACCGCTACTTCGCCCCCGACATCGAGGCCGCGACCCGGCTGGTCACATCGGGCGCCATCGCCGCCGTGGCGCACGGGATGCTGCCTGAATTGGAATCGCCATGAACCGCCTGGACAATGCCCGTGTCGTGCGCGCCGCCCGCGGCAGCGCACTAACCGCCAAGTCGTGGCTGACCGAAGCGCCGCTGCGCATGCTGATGAACAACCTTGACCCAGATGTGGCGGAGCGCCCCGGCGAACTGGTGGTCTATGGCGGCATCGGCCGGGCGGCGCGGAACTGGGAGTGTTTCGACCAGATCGCAGCCGCGCTGCGCCGGCTGGACGGGGACGAGACGCTGCTGGTGCAGTCCGGCAAGCCCGTCGGCGTGTTCCGCACCCACGCCGACGCGCCGCGCGTGCTGATCGCCAACTCGAACCTGGTGCCGCGCTGGGCGACCTGGGAGCACTTCCACGAACTCGACCGCTTGGGCCTGATGATGTACGGGCAGATGACGGCGGGGTCGTGGATTTACATCGGCAGCCAGGGGATCATCCAGGGCACCTACGAGACATTCGTGGAGGTGGGCCGGCAGCACTATGGCGGAACGCTCGCCGGCCGCTGGATACTGACGGCCGGGCTGGGCGGCATGGGCGGCGCGCAGCCGCTGGCGGCGACGATGGCCGGGGCGTCGTGCCTGGCCGTCGAGTGCCAGCCGAGCCGGATCGAGATGCGGCTGCGCACGGGCTACCTGGACGTGGAGGCGCGCGGCCTGGACGAGGCGCTGGCGCGGATCGAGGCGGCGAAGCAGGCAGGGCGGCCGGTCTCGGTGGGCCTGCTGGGCAACGCCGCCGACGTGTTCCCGGAGTTGGTGCGCCGGGGCGTGCGGCCCGACGTGGTGACGGATCAGACCTCGGCGCACGATCCGCTGAACGGCTACCTGCCGCGCGGCTGGACCCTGCCGGAGTGGGAGGCGCGGCGCGGACGCGACCCGGCGGGCGTCGCGGCGGCGGCGCGGGCGTCGATGGCCGAGCACGTGCGGGCGATGCTGGCGTTCCACCGCATGGGCGTGCCGACGCTCGACTACGGCAACAACATCCGGCAGATGGCGAAGGAGGCGGGGGTGACGGACGCCTTCGAGGTGCCGGGCTTCGTGCCGGCGTATATCCGGCCGCTGTTCTGCCGCGGCGTCGGGCCGTTCCGCTGGGTGGCGCTGTCGGGCGACCCCGAGGACATTTTCCGCACCGACGCCAAGGTGCGCGAGCTGCTGCCGGACAACGCGGCCTTGCACAACTGGCTCGACATGGCGCGCAGCCGCATCCAGTTCCAAGGCTTGCCGGCGCGGATTTGCTGGGTGGGGCTGGGCGACCGGCACCGGCTGGGGCTGGCGTTCAACGAAATGGTGGCGAGCGGGGAGCTGCAAGCGCCGGTCGTGATCGGCCGCGACCACCTCGACAGCGGCTCCGTCGCCTCGCCGAACCGGGAGACGGAAGCGATGCGCGACGGGTCGGACGCGGTCTCCGACTGGCCGTTGCTGAACGCGCTGCTGAACACGGCGTCCGGCGCGACCTGGGTTTCTTTGCACCATGGCGGGGGCGTGGGGATGGGGTTCTCGCAGCACGCGGGAATGGTGGTCGTCGCCGACGGGACCGAGGCGGCGGCACGGCGCATCGCCCGCGTGCTGTGGAACGACCCGGCGACCGGGGTGATGCGGCACGCGGACGCTGGCTACGAAGCGGCGCTGGACTGCGCTCGGGAGCGGGGGTTGGACCTGCCGGGGATTTTACGGTGAAAGGTGCTTGGGCGAACGGCGGGCGGCAGGAACCCACTGTGCCCTTCTTGCAACAATAGGGAGAAACTGCGCGGACGGTCACGCACGCATACGAGCGCCGGGCGTTTCGTGGGTGTAGTGACGATATGAATAGCGACAGGGCGACCGTGGCTTCCGCACCGGCCGGGCGACCGTTGAGGAGATTGGACATGAGGCTGCGCACGACCCTACTGACGGCCACCCTGCTGGGTGCGCCCTTCGCCGCCCTGGCGCAGCCGATCAGCGGCGTGTACGTCGGCACCGGCGCCGGCGTGAACTTCCTGCAAAATGAGCGGCTCCGGTCCACCGCCGTCACGGGTTCCAGTTTCAACCTGGGCAACTCCCGGCTGCAGTTCGACCCTGGATACCGTGCCCTGGCGAGCGTCGGCTATGGGCTGGGCAACGGCCTGCGGGTGGAGGTGGAGGGCGACTACTTCCACAACAGCCTGTCGCGCATTAAGCGCGGCAACTCGGATCTCGTGCTCAACAACGGCTTCCAGGCTGGGCCAGTCACCGCGAGGGGCAGCGAAGAGAAGTGGGGCGGGTTCGTCAACGCCCTGTACGACTTCGACCCCAACCGGATCGGCCTCGGCTTCCTGCCGTTCGCCATCACGCCCTACGTCGGCGCCGGGATCGGCTACCTGCAATCGCACAACCAGGACGTCCGCTTGGCCAGCCGCGGCCAGTTCCTGATCCGCAGCACCGGCACGGACGGCAACCTCGCCTACCAGGGCATCGTCGGCTTCGCGCTGCCGATCAGCGTGGTTCCCGGCCTGGCCCTCACAGCCGAGTACCGCTTCACCGGCATCGCCGGCAACCAGAACTACAGGGGGCAGTTCTTCGCGCCGGGCATCGCGACGCGCGCAATCCTGACGGAGAAGAACGACCTGAACCACAGCATCGTCGCGGTCGCCATCCGCTACGAGTTCAACCACCCGCCGCCGCCGTCGCCGGTCCCGGTCTCGGTCCCCACGACGGAGGTGGCGCCGCAGCGGACCTACCTCGTGTTCTTCGACTGGGATCGCGCCGACCTGACCGACCGCGCCCGGCAGATCGTCGCCGAGGCCGCCACCGCCTCCACGCGGGTGCAAACCACCCGCATTGAGGTGCAGGGCAACGCCGACCGCAGCGGCACGCCTGCCTACAACCAAGGCTTGTCGCTGCGCCGCGCGCGTGCCGTGGCGGCCGAGCTGGTGCGCCACGGCGTGCCGCAGAGCGAGATCGCCGTGCAGGGCTTCGGTGACACCCGCCCGCTGGTGCAGACGGCGGCGGGCGTGCGCGAGCCGCAGAACCGGCGCGTCGAGATCATCCTGCGGTAGTTGGCTGCCACATTGAGGGCGGTGCCGGCTGTGTGGTCTCACGAGCTTGTTTGCGGACCGGGCCGCGGCATCCCGGCCGCCGCCGCGTTCAGCGCAGGAGATGTCAGGAGGGAAAGAGCCATGGCCCAGCAGATACCGATGAGCCGGTCCGACATAGCCGGCGAGGCGCAGGACGACGGCACGGTCGAGGTCGCGCCCGACCTCGCCTACCTCCGCCTTGCCATCGTCAACGTCGTCTTCCACGGCCGGCCCGGCGCGCGGGATTGGGTGCTGGTCGACACCGGCATCATCGGCATGGCCGGCCGGATCAGGCGCGCTGCGGCAGAGCGCTTCGGCGCGGACGTGCCGCCGGCTGCGATCGTGCTGACGCACGGGCATTTCGACCACGTGGGCACGCTCGAAGAACTCGCCCGCGGTTGGGACACGCCGGTCTACGCGCATTCCCTGGAAATGCCCTACCTGGACGGCAGCGCATCCTATCCGCCGCCCGATCCGACGGTGGGCGGCGGCCTCACGGCTCTGTTGTCTCCGCTGTTTCCCCGCGGCCCCGTCGACGTGAAAGAGCGGCTGCGTCCCCTGCCTGAGGACGGCAGCGTGCCGGGAATGCCCGGCTGGCGCTGGATGCACACGCCGGGGCACTCGGTTGGCCAGGTCTCGTTGTGGCGCGAGGCCGACCGTGCGCTGATCGCCGCCGACGCTTTCGTCACGACGGCGCAGGAGTCGGCGTATGCGGCCATCACGCAGGAGCCGGAGCTGCACGGGCCGCCCAAGTACTTCACCCATGACTGGCAGGCGGCCTGTGCCTCCGTCGAGCGCCTGGCGTCGCTGGAGCCGGAGCTTGTGGTTACTGGCCATGGCCGGGCGATGCACGGCGCAGCGATGCGCGAGGCGCTGCACACGCTGGCGAAGAACTTCGACCGGCTGGCTGTGCCGGAACATGGCCGCTTCGTCGACGCTCCGCAGCGTGCGGAGGATGGCAGCGCCTACCGCTGATGCCCGGTCGTATAACCTAGCGGATGCCCTTAAACGCCAACTCGCCCGTCGAGCTGCCAATCGGTGTTTCACGCGAAACACTTGAGCGGCTAGAGGCTTACTGTGCGCTGGTCCAAAAATGGAACAGGTCAATAAACCTTGTCTCGCAAGGGGACCATGACATCATATGGTCGCGCCATGTGCTGGACAGCCTGCGCCTTCTCCCACTCGTTCCGAAGGGCACTGCCGGCGGTATCGACCTCGGATCAGGCGCCGGTTTCCCCGGCCTCGTTCTCGCATTGGCGTCGGGTGTTCCCTTCAGCCTCATTGAGTCGGATCGGCGCAAAGCCGCCTTCCTTGTCGAGGCCCAGCGGGTTACTGGCGCCCCGGTGCATGTCCACTGCGCCCGAATTGAGGAGATCTGTCTCCCTCCTGCGCCCTTGGTTACCGCCCGCGCCCTTGCTCCTCTTGCGACGCTGCTCGGCTACGCGCACCGCCTGCTCTGTCCCTCTGGCACCGCCCTGTTCCTGAAAGGCGCGCGTGCCGCCCAGGAGATTGCCGCAGCCGAACGGCACTGGCGCATGCAGGTCGACCGCTTCGACGATGGCCAGCATCCGGAGTCCACGGTCCTCGCCATCTCCGGCCTAGCCCCCGCTTGACCATCGAGAGCAAATCTACATCCTCGAACGCGACGCCCCCTGCCGCGCCAAGCCAAGCAGCATCCGCCGCACCAGCAGCAGGTCCAAAGCCCCGGTCTGCTTGCAGGCCAACTCAACCCGGCGTGCCTCGTCCATGGCCAGCACCAGCCTCGCCGCGCCCCACAACTGCAAAGACCGGCTGAACAGCTCGATCCGCTTGAAAAATACGGGGGGCCGCAACGCACGCACCGCATCGGCGACGGACATCCCGGCCGCCATGTGCCCGCGCGCCAAATGCATCCGCCCCAAATGCGCCAGCACGCCCCGGACAACGGCAACAGCCGCCATGCCCTCGGCCAAGCTGCGCTCGATAGACACGTCCGCCTGCGCCACGTCGCCCGCCATCGCCGCGAACACCGCATCGTCGAACGAAACCGCAGCGAGGTCGCCCACGCAGGCCCGCACCGCCGTCAGGTCGAGCCGCCGGTCCGCGCCCGCATACAGCACGAGCTTTTCGACTTCGCCCCGTGTCGACCCGCGGTCGCTGCCCACATGGTCGAGCAGCCACCGCAGGGCATCCGCGTCCAACCGCACGCCAGCCGCATTGAGCCCGCCCTCGATCGCGTCCTGCAGCGCCTTGCCCTCCTCCGGGTAGCACGCGATCGCCGCGCCGTTCTCCAAACCCTCGACGAGCGCACGAAGCTTGGAGCGGCCCGGCAAAACTCCCGATTCCAGCACGACCAAGCTGTCGCCCGGACCCTCCGCCACCTGCTTCACGGCCGCTGCCAGATTGTCGCCGGCATCGCGCACCCGTATGACGCGGCGTCCGCCGACCATGGCGATCGCCGTGGCCTCCTCCATCAAACGCGGATGGTCCTCGCGCGACAGCCAGGCGACGCGGAACGGGTCGTCGCGCTGTCCCGTCACCGCCTGGGTCAGGGCGTTCGCCCGGTGGCGCACCGTTCCCTCGTCGTCGCCGTGCAGCAGCACAATGCGCGCAGCGCCGGGTTCGCGCAGGAACGCCGCAGCCCGGCGGGCATCCAGCTTCATCCCGCCGCTGCCGTCGCCCGGCGCAGGAAGAACGACCCGACCTGCAGCGTGATTTGATCCGCAAGGGTGGACGCAATCCGCCGCGTCGCCGTCTCGTTCTCCAAATCAGCCGCGAAATACTGTTGATCGAGGATGTTATAGCCGTCGAGCACCCGGCTGGTGCCCTGTGCCAGCACGGGATGCTCCAGTGAAAGCGTCCTGAGGGTCCATGGCGCCAACCCGATCAGCCGCACGCGGGACGACGAGCTGTCGCGCTGGATGGCGATCGCGTCCGCGTTGATCGAGAGCGACGCGATCAGTTCGTACTTTTTCGCTGTGCCGGTGCCGGTGCCTTCGAACCGCTGTTGCAGCGCCTGCCGCAGCAACTGGCCCGACCGTTCCGCATAGACCGGGACGAAGATCGCCGCCATCTCGGCCGACGCCGGGCCGGCCATGCCGGAGCCTGCCGGCGCATAGAGCGGGTGGAACCCGCACCCGGCCAGCGCCGCCCCGCACCCCAGCACCGCGGCGCGGCGCCCAAGCCGCCCTTCGCCACCCATGTTAGCCCGCCACCACGAAATTCACGATGCGGTCCGGCACATGGATGCGCTTGATGACGCGGCGTCCCGCGAGCAGCCGGGCGACGTTCGGATCGGCCTCCGCCGCGGCGATCGCCGTCGCCGCGTCGGCGCCCGGCGGCAATGCCACCGTGGCGCGCAGCTTGCCCATCACCTGCACCGCGAGCGTCACGGTCTCTGCCGCGACGAGCGCCGGATCAGCCTCCGGCCAGGGTTGGTCGCACAGCAGGGCCTGGCGTCCGGGGGCGAGCATCGATTGGACCTCCTCCGCCAGATGCGGGGCCATCGGGGCCATGAGCCGCGCCATCGCCAGGATGGCCTCGTGCCTGGCCCACGCCAGACCGCCTGTCGCATCCATGGTGCCGGACACGGCCGCCGCACGCTCGGCCTCGCCAAGCGCCGACGCCAGTTCGTAAAGCCGCGCGACCGCGACATTGAAGGCGAAGGTCTCAAGCGCCTCCGTCACCGCTGCAATGGTCCGGTGCGTCGCGCGGCGCAGCGTGGTGGCAGCCGCCCCCATCGCGTCCGGCGCCGCAGGGCAGGGAACCCCTGACACGCCTGTTGCCAGGCGATGAACCCGCTGGATGAACCGTGACGCGCCGGCGACCCCGTTTTCGGTCCACTGGATGTCCCGGTCCGGCGGGTTGTCCGACAGGATGAACCAGCGCGCCGTGTCCGCCCCGAAACGGGCGATGATCTCGGCGGGGTCGACGGTGTTGCGCTTCGATTTCGACATCGCCTCGATCCGGCCCACCTTGACCGGCTCTTGCGTCGCCGAATGCAGCACCGTGCCATCCGGTCGGCGCTCCACCTCCTCTGGATACAGCCAGCGCCCGTCGGCGCTTTTGTAGCTCTCGTGCGTGACCATGCCCTGGGTGAACAGCCCGGCAAACGGCTCGGCCAGCCCAAGACGACCCGTAGCCTGCATCGCCCGCGTGAAGAACCGCGAGTAGAGCAGGTGCAGGATCGCGTGCTCGACGCCGCCGATATACTGGTCGACCGGCAGCCAGTGGTCCGCCGCGGCGCGCACCACCGGCACGTCCGCCTCCGGGCTGCAGAACCGGGCAAAGTACCAGGAGCTGTCCACGAAGGTGTCGAACGTGTCGGTCTCCCGTTCGGCCCCGGCGCCGCAGCGCGGGCAGGCGACGTGTTTCCAGGTCGGATGGTGGTCCAACGGGTTGCCGGGCCGGTCGAACGCCACGTCCTCCGGCAGCCGCACCGGCAGGTCTGCGTCCGGCACCGGAACCACGCCGCACGCGCCGCAGTGGATGACCGGAATCGGGCATCCCCAATAGCGCTGCCGGCTCACGCCCCAGTCCCGCAGGCGCCAGTTCACGACGCCGGTTCCAGCACCGGCGCGCTCCAGGGCCTCGGTCGCGGCGCGCTTGGCGTCGATGGTGTCCAGCCCGTTCAGGAAACTCGAGTTGATCATCAGGCCGGGTCCGTCATAGGCGTTGGCGCCGACCACGAAGCCGTCCGCCCGCTCGCCCGGCGGCAGCACGACGGCCGGGGTCGCCAGGCCGTACTTACGGGCAAAGTCCAGGTCCCGCTGGTCGCCGGCCGGACAGCCGAAGACCGCGCCCGTCCCATACTCCATCAGCACGAAGTTTGCGATCCAGACCGGGAAGGTCTCGCCCGGCATTAGCGGGTGCGCGACCCGCAGGCCGGTGTCGAAGCCCCGCTTCTCCGCCGTCTCGATCACCGCCTCGCTGGTTCCCATGCTGCGGCACTGCGCCACGAACGCCGCCGCCGCCGGGTTGCCCGCCGCCACGGCCGCCGACACCGGATGCTCGGGCGCCAGCGCCACGAACGACATGCCGAACAGCGTGTCGGGCCGGGTGGTGAACACCTCGATTTCGTGCGTCCCCCCGGCCGGAGCCGTCAGTGGGAAACGGACCCTGGCACCCTCGCTCCGTCCGATCCAACGCGCCTGCATGGTCCGCACGTGCTCGGGCCAGCGGTCCATTCCATCGAGCGCCGCCAGCAGGTCCGGGGCGTACTCGGTGATGCGCAGGGACCACTGGGCAAGCTGCCGCTTCTCGACCATGGCGCCCGACCGCCAGCCGCGGCCGTCGATCACCTGCTCGTTCGCCAGCACGGTGCCGTCCACCGGGTCCCAGTTGACCCAGCTTTTCCTCCGCTCTGCCAGCCCGGCCCGCAGCATGTCCAGGAACAGCTTCTGCTGGTGGCCGTAGTATTCGGGTTCGCAGGTCGCGAACTCACGCGACCAGTCGATCGACAGGCCCATCCGTTGCAACTCAGTGCGCATCGCCACGATGTTGGCGCGCGTCCATTCGGCGGGATGCACGCCGCGCTCCCGCGCCGCGTTCTCGGCCGGCAGCCCGAATGCGTCCCAGCCCATGGGGTGCAGCACCGAGTACCCGCGCGAGCGCTTGTAGCGCGCCACCACGTCGCCGAGCGTGTAGTTGCGCACGTGCCCCATGTGGATTTTCCCGCTCGGATACGGGAACATCTCCAAAACGTAGTATTTGGGCTTGCCGTCCGTGGGCACGTCGGCCACGCGGAAGCACCCGGCGTCGTCCCACGCCTTTTGCCAGCGCGGCTCAGCGGCCCGGAAGTCGTAGCCCGCCGTCGTTTCTGAAACTGGTATCGTTTCGGAGGCCGCTGGGGTCTCTGAGGCGGCCGGGGCAGGGATGTCGTTCATTTCGGGCGAAGCCTGCAATGGGGAACCGCGTTTCGTATCCTCCAAGCCTGCCTATGCGGCAACCGGCGGCTTGTCGCTAACCCGCTATCTGCGACCGGAGCTCGCGTGCGCGGGCCAGCACCTTGTTTTCGATCTCGCTCGTTGTCGTCGCGCTGATCGGCGCGTCGACCCACTGCCCGCCCTGCGCGACCTGCCGGAACAGCGAAATCCTGATGCCGTCCGCGCGGAGCTGCCGCCCCAGGATGTATGCGGTCGCCTTGAACCGCTCTCCGCTTCCAGCCGGCGGCTGGTACCAGTCGGTGATGATGACGCCGCCGAACGGGTCCGCCGAGGCCAGCGGCATGAACGCCAGCGTGTCCAGCGCGCCGCGCCAGAGATAGGCGTTGACCCCCAGCGCGCCGCCGCTGTCCGACTGGCCGCCGTTGTTGCCGGCGCCCTTGCCGATGCCGATCGCCAGGCCCTGGTCGCCGAACAACTTGCCCTGCTCGCCGCCTTTGGTGCGGTAGTCCTGGTATTCGTCGTCGGCGACGGGGCGCAGCTTCGCCGAGCCGCACGCGGCCAGCCCCAGCACTGCGATCAGGACAACGGCTGTCGTGGACGTGCGATCGAACATCGGAAACCTATTTGCATAAGGGCGCCGCCTGCGCCGCCCGTCGTCATACCCCGGCCACACCGCCGCGCCAAGCGAGGCGCCGCATGACGCTGGGTTGCAAACCTTCGGGGCTCTTATTGGGTTCCGGGGTGGTGACGGGTCCGTCACGCAACCAGGCCAGCGATGAGTGCGCCGAGCAGGGCTTTGCCGCGTCGGCGCGCATTGTGCACGAATTGAAAGAAGCCGAGATAAAGGG